>Ga0155999_123_pt2 | contig 1524 bp, 1 predicted proteins | sample RifCSPlowO2_02_FD_107653 | JGI IMG/M metagenome (GOLD analysis project Ga0155999, IMG submission 107653) | Candidatus Roizmanbacteria bacterium RIFCSPLOWO2_02_FULL_36_11 | reverse complement strand
AACGGTTTGAACGTCGAGATCAACATTCGTCTCGCCGAGGTTCGACGAAGGAAATAGAAGTACCAACCCCGCGGCTGGGCTGGCCGTATGCATGCCTCAGCAGAAGGAGGACCATGAAATCTCTACTGAAACTTTTGCATCGAGGAAAAGAAGGCGACAAGTCCCCCCATGGAGAAACTCGTGAGCTCAGTGTCGATGCCTTCATCTGGGGCATCGATCGGCTTTCCAAGACGGGTACCACGACCGTCAGGATTGCCGAGGGAACCAGTCTTCGTGGTGGAGAGGAGTCGTTCTGCGGTTCAGCAGCGCGATTCCTCGCGCGGAAGTTCCCTCTGGCCACGAACATCCGGGTCCGGCGGGAACACGATACGCTCGTCATATCCCATACCCGCCCCAAGAAGTGACGGCGGGGCGGAGGGGACTCAACCGTGTGTTGAGTGATCGTACCCCGCGGTCGGGCCTGGCCGCAAATAGCATGGTCCCGCCTAGAAAGCGGGACCAAGGAGGTTACACCATGAAGTTCCCGACGTTTCCCAAGAAGGGCAAGAAGCCCGCCGCCACCGAGCCACCGACCACGCCAGCGCCGGAACTGCCGAAGGCGCACGTCGTGAAGGTCTTCGACGTCACCTCCAAGATGCCGTCGCAACTTCCGGCGAATGGCATCATCGAGATCTCGCTCGAATCCAACCCGCGTTTCGATGACGGCTGGGATGCCTTCGAACCTCGGCTCAAGTCCGAGGTCAAAGACCGCTACCCCGGCGCGACATACCGTCGTGCGACGATCTCCCATGGTCGTTCGATCCGCATCGTCTACGACCCGCCGAAGGGCCAGCAGAAGTACCACGGGCCGTGACCATGGCCAAGCGCGGCAACCCCAAGAAAGCTCAGGGCCCACCGCGGTCGAAGCTGACCGCGGTAGACGTCCTAGCGCAGTTCATCCGTGAAGGATCACCGACTGAGGGGATCTGGTGGTCCTTCGAACTGGAGCCCGGCCAATCGGTCGAACCGGGCTTCAGGAAGAAGGCGTTAGACCGACTCAATCACACGTTCATCGGTGGGCGGACCTGGACAGTCGAAGACTCGTCCAGGAAGGTACGCATCCGGTGGGCCACGAAGTGACACTCGTCGAAGAGGGGGCGGGCAAGTCGGCCCGCCCCCTCCTGACAGATGAGAAAGGACATCGTTATGTTCATCACACCAAAAGACCTCGTCGATAGGACGAGGCGGAATCACACAGTCGGGAAGCGCATCAGTAAGTCTTTCCGACTGACCATCGAAGTCAGCCCAGGCTTCGATGACAGGGCGGCAGTCAACGCTCTTCGTACCGCCTTCCCAGACACGACACGGCAGATCGTTGTCACCCATGGCGAGAATTGGATCCAAGTGGAGCTTCGGCCCGTCGACGCTCCTGCCGGCTGCTGAGCGTCAACACGTAGGTAAGGGGGGTGGCCCGTACTATCGCACCCCCGCCTACAAGCTGCCTTTTTTTTGCGGCAGTAATTTCATCAAGTCAAGCTCAGCTTG
>Ga0155999_111_pt1 | contig 3798 bp, 6 predicted proteins | sample RifCSPlowO2_02_FD_107653 | JGI IMG/M metagenome (GOLD analysis project Ga0155999, IMG submission 107653) | Candidatus Roizmanbacteria bacterium RIFCSPLOWO2_02_FULL_36_11 | reverse complement strand
TTTCTGAAATTGGTTGGGTAGGTTATTTAACAGGTATGTCTGACGCCGAAAAACAAGAAACATTTTCCACACCAGAGAGAAAACCTTATGAAACGCTGCTTGAGGAGCCGATGGATCGAGTGGCACTCTTGAAACAGTATTTAACAATCGGTAGTTATTTGGTAAAAGATTATCAGGATGCTTTGGATGATCAGGAAAGAGCGCCGGCTGGACCAAAAAAAGAAACTGCAAAAAAAAGAGTCAATAACACAAAAAAACATCTTCGCACCTTTGAAGAACATTCTATTCACCCTATATTTGGACCATTGATGGATGACTTAAACGACCGTCTGTGGGGTATTGATCCAAAGATGAGAAAAGCAGGAACAATCACCGGTCCGGATCAACGAGTGACACAACTAATTGCCCAGATTGCCGATGAAGTGGCCATGACCGAAGGAAATAATGCCAAGGAGGTAGAAGAGGCAATTTATAACATCACCAAGGGAGGTGATGTTCAGCTGGCAATGCGCCCTTTGTTACATGGATATGCCGGTGAGCCTTATTTACGACGGGCGCTAATCTCATTATTTGAAAGAACCACGGGAGACCGGACTCTAACCGAGGAAAAAATTAAAAACGTCTGGCTTATCGAACTATACCTACGGAAACTCGGGTCAAGCTTAAATATAGGATATGAACTTAATGGTCTACCACCGGCTGATGAAGCTGAAGCCCGGATCAATGCTTTTACCCGAAACCCACAGGAGCTACTTGAAGTCTGGCGCCACATACGCCGTGATGCTCCAACAACATTTGCAAAAGCCTTGAAACAGTTACCAGAGGCTGCTCGGCAAAAATTAATCGACCAAGACATTGATAGTCCAGATGAACTTATTGATGCTACTCAAATAGACTATGAAGATCTGGTTTTAGAAATAAATCAACGACTCGGACTACCCGGTCGCTTGCCAACCGATGAGGAAATAGAGGCGCGTCAGAGTGATCTAGGAGAAAAATGGCAGGAAGTTATGCCAAGCGCTGGTTTTAAAGAAGAAGCATCTTCGAAAGAAATCTCAGCGGTCTGGATGCCAAAAGGTATCGGCTCTAGCCGCCGGCAATTTAATTGTCACTACCGATCAGGAAATCGGGATGAGTCACATACGGTCTCTGATTCCATTTTAAATCCCTATGAAGAAGATGAACGTTATTGGCGGGTACAAGCTCATGAACTGACTCATAAAACTCATGATGTTATGCTTCACAAGGGAGAACATACCAGAGATGCAAAGGGTGAATTATACCTACAGCCCGGCAGCGGCAATGCTGTGGCTCACAGTATCCGTGAAACATTGGCAATGCTCGTCGATAACGCGGCTCTAAGATATTACAAAACCGTGGTTAAAAAAACACCACCACAATCCGGTAAATATCCCGATACAAAATATGCTCTAACCATTCGGGTTCAGGGAATGTATGGTTTAGGACAGCTTTGGACCAGACAGCGCATTAATGAGTTTATTGACGCCGATTCAGCCGTACCCACAGTCGATGCTGTCGCGGCTATCTATGATGATATCGCACCACGACTACGGAAAGCGCATGAAGATGGAATAAATATCAAGCATTATCGATCAGTTTTGGCCACGAATTTGTGGGAATACGGCAGATATGACGGTATAAATTATATTAGCAACGATTTAAAAATAGATACCGAAACAGATGGACCCCAAATTAATCCTATCCGCAGAGCTTTTGAAAAACAATTTGGAGAAGATTGGTTATGGGGAGAGAAAGCGAAAGAGGCCCGCGCGGTTTTACTATGTTTATATGTTGAAACCGGAAAACACCCCCAAGGCACCGACGAAGATATTGAGCAATTAGCCCAGTTTGTGCAAACGACAAAACCAGAAGCTGCCCTTGAAAAACTTCAAGCGCTGGGCATCGCTGATGAATATATTTAATATCATTTCCAACCAAACGCGTTGGATTAACTTTTTATATTTCACATCCAAAGAAAAAGGTAATTTATAATATAATCACATGTCTCGACCATTTATACCTGAGGCCACTGCAAAATTAATGAGGGATATTAGTGTATCAGAATGGACGGTGCTTGATACGTTTAAAAACGGAGATAAAAGACCTGGGAAAAATATCATCTATAAAAAATATGACCATTATGGGTATACCATCTATTTATCATTTAACAAAACTCCCTACGGTGAAGCCATAATTACTTATGTCAGAAAATGGATAAGACCTAATAAGTAAAGAGATGAAGAGATTGCGCAATATTGCGTAATCTTGCCTAAAAACACCACCCACTCCAGAAGTGAGATATTGTAGCATCAAGTCGTAAAGAAATTATTTTTCAGTTGCACGGGAGAACTCTTTGGTGAAGGTGCAGTATTCGCAGGTCTCTACGGGATCGGGAGGATCGTCGGCTCTTAAGCAATCTTTGATCTTAAAAAGAGTCGGGGCGACCCAGGAGTCATCTCCCAAATGGGGCACGATTGACATCTCAAATTCCAACCGACCGTCAAAGGATGACCTTGTCCTTCCGGCATTGGCGAAGACAAAATAGCCGGTAGAGGAAACCGGGAAACCTTTTTGGCGGAAGATCCATTGATAAATCTCGATCTGCCGTTTATACCCTTGCTTATATTGATCCTCCAAATTTATCTCCTTTTGAGTGCTTGTAGATTTATAATCAACCATTATGAGATTGCCAGCTTTATCGATCCAGACATCATCAATGATACCATCAACCATTAAGTTAGTCTCTTGGTGAAGGGCTTTGGCGCCGGTGAAGTGATGAGTATCATCACGCCAGATGCCTAAATCTGGATGGACAAAAGGCACGGCGTCAATTTTATATTTAACCATTAACTCATGAGGCTTACCATTTTTACGCAGAAGATCGAATTCGTTTTTCAGTAAGGCATCAACAGCGGAATTTAAACTGAAAGCCGGAAAGCCGGGTCTTTTTATACCAATTCTACGGTCAAAATAAAAACAGCGAGGGCATTCAATAAATAAATCAATTTTAGATCGACTAATCTTAAAAGAGTCTACTGAATTTGGGTTAAATAAAAAGTATTTTCTCATGGTAGGTCTTTTATGTCAATTTTAATTTATAGTTAACTTTTTTTTCCGCCTCAATACTTGATTTAGATTCTTTTTTCCTCACCGGTCATGGAATGGACTTGCCGTTTACGCAAATAAGCATTAACTTGTTTATCAATGAATTCAAAAGGGACTTTATCTGTAATAGAAATAAGATCGACCTTATGCGACAGACAAAGTGAGCGAAAATGACGGAAGTTTTTACTTATAATGATCATTTTTTCTTGCTTTGCGAACAAAACTACTTCCACGTCTTTTATTCCTGATTTCTTGAAATCGTGGACAATATGTTTTAAATTATGATGATTGTTTAATAAAGGAAATCTACTGCGTTTAGGAAGCATTTCATCAAGCAGAAGTTTATATCGATAAATTTTTCTCGGTGACATTGAAAGATTTTGACATGAGAGCAAAAAAAGCGCTTAATTTGCTTTTAGTGAGAGAGGGATACTCGTTTTGTATTGTATGAAAATGGTAACCATCTTTAATTAGATCGAAAACCAATGAAGCGGGAATCCGGGTCCCTTTAATTACTGGTAAACCCCCAAGCACATCAGGGTCTCTTACCACAGGATACTTAACTGGAATAGTAATTTTTTTACTCATATGAACTGAATGATATCACACTAAACAATTATTATTCAATAATCTGTATAAGTCACATACATTTGAGACTCTGGAGAAACTGAT
>Ga0155999_103_pt3 | contig 5784 bp, 6 predicted proteins | sample RifCSPlowO2_02_FD_107653 | JGI IMG/M metagenome (GOLD analysis project Ga0155999, IMG submission 107653) | Candidatus Roizmanbacteria bacterium RIFCSPLOWO2_02_FULL_36_11 | reverse complement strand
TGATTTTCGGAATGACAATGCTAAAATTAGGGTCTGCCGGTGAAATCACCTCAATATTACGATTTTTCAATAGTTCATAAAGCCTGCCTCTATTCTCCGGTGAAGTAAAATCTTTGTCATATTTTGACAAATCTTCCTCGATAACATATTTTCGGCCGGTCAACGAATCCAGGTAAAATCGAAACTCCTCGTATATTGGTTGAGAAAATGTCTTGGCTATAATGAAAATTGAAGTTAATAACAAAAAGTTCCCGACCGTACGCAATATGAGAATTTTTAGATATTCAGGAGTTGATATATGTTTTCTTACTTTATGAATATGAGTGACAATGGGATTTGTCATTTAAATATTTTAGCAGATTGAAGTTATTTTTTAATAGAAATAGGATGTGGGAAATGTGAAGCTGGATATTGATTTTAAAATATGGTTCTGAAGTGGGATAAATCACACTTCTCACTTCATTATCTAATTTCTCATTTCTCACTTCGCATTTCCATATTGTTTATAGGCACGATACGATCCTGGATCATCTGGATAAAAAATCGCCCATTGACCCCGCTAAAACTCTTCCTTGCTCTCGAGGTCATTCGTCCTCGCATCGCAAGAGCGAGTTTACGAGGGTCTGCGGGGATATCGTATGGTATCCCCTTGACAAGATTTATTAATTTATATATTAATATATATAGTGGAACACGAAATTAAGATTTTAAAAGAACATAATTTCCGGCACAAAATTGCGCTTTTTGCAGTCGTCGGTTTTCTCTTTGTAATATCTTTTGTCGTCATCTCAATATCGCGTCAGCTGGCAAATTCAGACGGATTAACATTGCGTTCAAGAGCAGAAGAAGCTAATCCCTCTCTTTTCTCCGGAAATCAAACGAGTCAAAATAATGACTTCAACAATAATAATCCAAGTTTGAATAATCAAAAAATTGATAATATACAGAGCTGTTGCGATGCCCAGTATTATAGAAGCGGTCCGGACCTTGGACCTTTATGTAATCCAGGACTAGGCGGTTGTGATAAACCTGATTGTATGATCAAATGTGACGGAGCCACGTATAATCGTTGGCCTGGACGATGGAGTGAAGAAAGCTGTGCAGCAAAAGCTAAAGACGTCTGTGGATGTTACCCTGCTCAAGAATTTTGCGTTCCCGTACCCAATGACACTCCTATTGTTCTTCCTGGACCTGAGGCGACCGTTGCACCAACTGCATCGCCAACAGCAACTTTAATACCATCTCCGACCACTCCATCTAATTGTCGCGGTGTCGCCTATCCTTCGCAAAATAATCAGGGGCTAGCAATGGGTTGCTATGGAAATCGATTTAACCAAGCGCAGATTCGTTGTTATCAGGGACGAATATATCAGACTTTCTGCAATGCCAGAAGCATGGGTAATAATATATGTTATTCATCAGATCAGTGGCAACAGATTGCAAATCAGGTCTGCTGCAGCGGAGAGTGTCAGAATGCACAAACACAGAATAGAACCTTAATCATAACTGCTCCGACAAATCCTTAAATAGGCAGAAAACTCAGATCACAACCAATAATATCTGTTCCCGTGAAATTCAGTTGATCTTGTGTCAAGGCAAAAGGTTTATCTGCGACCCATCTGCCATTGTCTATATATAAAATATCCTGTTGTGTCGGATCGCCTAAATTAACATCACCATTACTTCTGTATAAACCACAAATTTGCAAATCAAGCGGAGCACCTCTTTGGACTGGAAAAGCGATGAGATATAAATCCCTTAATCCGTCATAGTCATCTTTTGCGGCCTTTAGATGCCTCTCGACACCGGCAGTAAGATTGACTAAAGCATCGGATTCTTCTTTGTCTCCTGCTATTGGCAATTGAGAATAATAGTAAGCTTCCGTATGATAATTTTCAGGATCGCTTTCATCAAGAATCCTATCCGTTTTTCTAGTTGCTTTAAATCGAGCAAATTCAGTCATTTTTCCGGCATCTTTGAGCTGGTGAGTGATGGATATAACAAACTCATGTTTTCTACGAATTTCCCTAAATTCACGAAGATGTCCTACTCCTTTTCTTATAGTTTCAATTGGCATATTTTTTATCACGACTTTCGCGTTATTCTATGTCATTCCGGGCTTGACACGGAATCTATATTAATTGATTATAGATCCCAGATCAAGTCTGGGATGACAATTAAGTCCCGGTCGTAATTTTTATTAAAAACAGACGCGTGAAGGAGATCCGGCAAGGAGTGTTTATATTACTGCTTCAACGCCTCGTTTAAACGTTGCCACTTGTCCTTCAAGCGTTGCCTGTTGACCTTCATTAATGTAAGCATTAAGTCGTCCGATTGTTGTACCTTCTATGATACTGGAAAATCTCTCCAATGCCCTATTTGAATAAACTTCCGGTGATTGAGCATAAGTAGCATTTTCAATAAGCGCCTGCCCTTCAAATTCTGCCGGTAAGATACAAGCTAATGAACCCTCTCTGACTTGATCCGCTGCTGCTTGCCAATACTGATCAGCAGAAAGCGTTGCATTAATTAAGTTACGGGTTTCATCAGGTGCAGTCTGATGAAGCGTAATAACGGCCTCAACGGTTGTCGGATCAGATGAACCTTCATCCCGTGCTTTCAAATCAGCATATATACGATTAAAAAAAACCACGCCTCTGCCCTCTTTTGCTAATTGCTGCTGAACATTTTGTAAACCACGGATATGACCCTGCCACAATGCAAACCCGACAGATCTTAAAAGCTTTGAACTTTGCATGAAAGATATCACACTCTCTCTTGATACTTTACCCCGCGTATGAGCTTCAAGCATTGAGTGCAAATTTTGTAGTGCATCATTTTCTTTTCCCTGAACTTCGCCGAGTAAAACTTGTCCTAAAGCTTGCTCCATGATTTGCAAAGGCCCTGCAGCTGCGTTTATTAAACGTGATCCGGCTGACTTTCCATGACGATATGAGGATGTTTCAAGAAGATGCATTATTCGACCAACACCTTGATAACCATCTCCTAAGGATTCCAAAAACCATGGCGGACGAGGGGCTTCATCAATTGCTTTATCGGCGATGTCTGGATTGCATGATGCACAATATGAAGCGCCATCATAATTTATCCAACAGCTATTCCCACATTGTGAACAAGTACTCATATATCTTTCAATACTTAAATTATGTTGCTATTATAACATAATTTGAACATGTATCAATATTATAAGATAACGCATAGTCTATTTTTCTTCTTATTGACATTTTGAACCAATTGGTATAAATTGTCAATATGTTATTTGAAATCAATAAGCATCAAAAAAAAGAAATTTCCACGTCATCACCATCGAAACAAGCTGTTGAACAACTTGCACTTTCAATGTGTCAAAAGTTTGTCAATAAAAAAGATCACTCCTCTACTGAAATGATTCTCAATCTTATTGGTAGCGGTCTTTTATCTTTAACCAAATGGTATCCATCTAATCTGACTAATTGGGCATCGCCCTATCTTCGTGATCCTGAAGCTGACCATTTCACCAAACGCTTTAATATTCCTTATCTCAAACGGACAATTCATAGACTAGAAAAACAAAAGCTTATCACTATTGAAGAAAGAGACGGTAAACAGATAGTCAAAATAACTGATTCAGGGGCAACAAGAATCCTCAAAGCTTCACTATCTAAAATTACTGTCGAAAAACCTAAAAAATGGGATGGGACTTGGTGGCTGATCAGCTATGATCTGCCGGAAAAATTATCAAATTATCGTCATCTGATTCGTCGGTTCTTTCTATCATGGGGATTTTATCCACTTCATAAAAGTGTTTATCTTCATGCCTACCCTTGCACACGTGAGGTTGAAATGCTTCGCGAGTATTACGGACTTGGAGAGCATATCCGGATCTTCACCGTCTCGCAGATCGAAAATGCTAAGCCTTTTAGGGATTTTTTTGGGATTTAATATAGTGATAAAAAAACGTATTTCTCCTTTTTATTCTTAATCAAATTTTTTTTGAGGCTAAAAGACCATTGACATTTCGAACCAATTGGTATGAAATGGCAGAATCGTAAGTTGAAAGTAGATAATCAGGCATTGACAAAATTGACCAATTGGTAAGAAATGGCAAGAATGCAAAAAAATTCCTATAAACAATTGAGATTAATAGAGATGGATTGAGATGAATATAGAGAAATTAAGCAACAGGGTTCAATCCGGTGATGTCATGAATTGTCTGTATTTAAAACAGACGCGTGAAGGAGGTCCGGCAAATTCCTGCCGGCGGGGATTTTGATCGCAAAGACTCTCGTCCTCGCCCTCGCAGGAACCCATCGGGTTCCCCCTTCACGCTTGCCCCGATTCGATCGGAGCGTTCGTCTGTTTCGGAAACTCCCCCGAGGGGGTTGGTGGTCGTACGCTCGCCACCAACCCCCGGAGGATCCGGTATTGCGGGCGCACTAGAAGCTGCGCCCGCATTTTGTGCACTTGTGGCCCCCCTTGTGGCCCTTGGAGGCATTCGTGCAGTGTCCGCCGCAGCGAGCGTGCTTGGCGGTACACCCTGTGGACACTTTGACTGTCGAAGGATCGTCCTGACCATCGGCCCTGTGCAGGATTCGCGCTCCTTGCGGAACGCAGACGTTACAGAACGTCTTGGTCAGGTGGCCGACGTGATACTCGGCCACGACGACGGAGTCCTGCTCCTTGGTTCCGGTCTTAGCCTTCCGACCGCAGTTGGGACACCTCACTGGCCGCCCCAATCCACTCCACATCGACGGCAGTGATGTGGACCTTCGTGCAACCGCTTCGTACAGAATCCCCCGCATGGTTGACCATGCTGGGCGTTGCACCAGTGCCACTCGGAGCTGACCGGCTGAGCTGCTGGCCGGTGGCTGACCAACACCGGGAGTTGATGGCTGACCGGCCGCTCGGATCGGTCTGCCGGCAGCCGCAGGAATAAGAAGATGTTCATCAACGCTCCTTTTTCACGCCGCCCGCGATCACGGGCTGAGCATCGAGCAACTGCGACAACGGAACACCAGCGACTGTTGTGCCCGGCGGCGCACACGCCGGGCACATCTCGCGAGTCATTCCGTCGGGAACGAACTTAACGGTTGTCTCACGCTTGCACTTCGGGTTCGGACACTTCATCGACGTGCCCTGTGAAGCGGACAATCGTCCTTCTTGAGCACTTGCTCCTTCCACCATCCCTGCCCGGAGCAACGGCGACAACCTTTGCCGCTGCAATCCGGGCAGTTGATCTCGACCCATACCAACTTGCAGGTACAGGTCTTGGTCTGCGTCTGGGCCATGTGTGCCTCCTTATGATCTGGCCGCGCTAGGCGCGGTGAGGTGGGTGGCCGCAACCGAACTGGTGCGGTCCGGAGTGCCCTACGCGACCTGAACATCGGCCAGAGCAAGACGCTCGAAAGAGTCGTTTCTGACCGCACGCCGCTTTGCAGCACGCCGCCCCTGTGACCTTCGGGCAGTTATGGGGGACGAGGTTGACGCCCCCCTGGTCCCGCCCGGGACATCCCGCCGCTGCGCACTGAACGTAGTAGGCACCCATGGCTAGGGCACCACGAGAACTTGGCCGACATAGATGAGGTTCGGGTCGATCAGCTTGTTGACCCGACACAGCATGGTGACTGTCGTATGATGATCGATCGCGATACGGCTGAGCGTCTCACGCGGCTTGACCACATGCGTCGACTGCGGCCGGACGGCACCTGGGGCATTCTCGTTGTACCCACCGAGAACCGTGCCCCGCGGGTAACGCACAACGGGGTATGGCGTCGGTGCCGGTGC
>Ga0155999_109_pt2 | contig 6863 bp, 6 predicted proteins | sample RifCSPlowO2_02_FD_107653 | JGI IMG/M metagenome (GOLD analysis project Ga0155999, IMG submission 107653) | Candidatus Roizmanbacteria bacterium RIFCSPLOWO2_02_FULL_36_11 | reverse complement strand
ATTTGGAGGGATAAAAGAACTTTCGACATCAACTACAGAAACTACTTATAGCGTCATATTAACAGGTTTAAGTGACGATACGAAATACTATTTTAAAGTGAATACTTTTGATGAGGAAAATACTGAATATGAAGGCAATACTATTACTTTCACCACCCTCCCCATGCCCAAGATCTCCCTAGCTACTCTTCATGAGGCCAAAGGAGCAGCGACTCCGACAGTACTTGTCACCTGGGATACCAATACAGCCGTATCTTCAATTGTCACCTATTATCCAAAGTCAGATCCTGGAAAGACAAGAGATGAAATTGATGTTAACTTAAAGAGTGGAGCTCATACCATGTTTGTCAGAAACTTAATACCCAATTCTGATTATCTATTCATTATCTCAGGGAGAGATAAGATAGGGACGGAAGCCAAGTCAGAACAAATATCATTTACAACTTCAACTGACACAAGATCACCACAGATATCAGGCCTTACGATTGAAGCTGGTAATACTCCACCGGTTGGTAGAGCAGGTGAGGTGACAATAGCCCAACTCATCGTCGCCTGGAATACTGATGAACCATCAACTTCTCAGGTAGAGTATGGAGAAGGAACAGGGACTACATACAGTCAAAAGACCCAGGAAGATCAATCATTGACCTTTAATCATCTTGTTGTTATATCAGGACTAACACCTTCTAAAGTCTATCACTTAAGAGCATTATCAAAAGACAAAGCAGCTAATCTTGGAAATTCAATTGATACCGTCACCATAACACCAAAAGCAGTTGACAATGCACTCGACCTTGTTATTAGCAATTTGAGGGAAGCGTTTGGCTTCTTGAAATAGTTAAATAATTGTTATACTCATATTATGACGGCAATAGTTGATGTAAATAACGTATCAAAATCTTTTTTCACCGGAGTGATCGAGGTCAAAGTGTTAAAAGAAGTATCGGTAAAAATTCAAAAGGGTAGTTTTTCCGTTATTTTTGGGCCTTCAGGATGTGGTAAATCTACTCTGCTTCATATTATTCTGGGGTTGGAAAAACCCTCCTCCGGCAAAATCATTTTTTTGGACAAGGATTTATACCAGGATTCCGATGAAGATGACCGCAGTGAATTTCGTAAAAACCATATCGGCATGGTCTATCAGCAACCAAATTGGATCAAATCGTTAACGGTTTTGGAAAATGTTGCTTTTCCTTTGCTTTTGCGGGGTGCTGCTAAAGCAGTAAGTCTTAATAAAGCTGAGGAAATAATCAAAACTTTAGCGATGAGCGATTGGGCTAATTATGTGCCAACTGAATTATCATCAGGTCAGCAGCAGCGGATTGCACTGGCCCGTGCACTGGTTACTGATCCTGAGGTTATCATCGCTGATGAACCCACCGGCAATCTTGACTTTGAATCAGGGCAGGAGCTGATGACGCTGATGACTAAATTAAATAAACAAGGTAAAACTATTGTTATGGTGACTCATGATCTTGAATACTTGAGTTATTCAACTGAAGCGATTGAGATGTTTAACGGCAAAGTAATTGATACATATAACCAAACTGATAAGGCAAAATTACTGAAAAAATTATCTTTAACCCGTGGGAAACGGACATTTAAAAGCAAAAAAAATAACGATAATGTTAATTAAACTAAAATCGTTCCGGCATAGATTTCTTAATCGGGACGCTATTGGCAATATTGGTCGTATTGCCTGGGATTTTGTGACTTTTGGGATCTTACTGTTTATTTTTTTGCTTAATCGGATATTGACAAGGTTTGGAAAAGAGAATTTTTTTGAAAAATATTATTCAAGTTTGGTTAATCTTCTAGACACGGCAAAAGACAGAAATTCCATTCGCCGAGTTGAACTTATCGATCTTGCCTTTCGCAATATGCAAATGAAAAAAACCAGAAGTTTTGTCACCATCGGCGGTATGGCCATTGGTATTGGTGCAATTGTTTTTTTGGTTTCTATAGGTTATGGCTTGCAGGATTTGGTGATATCTCGGGTCGCTAGGCTTGAGGAGATGAAGCAGGTTGACGTATCGCCTCAATCGGGAAGTAAAATAAAGATCAATGATAAGTCACTTTCTGCTTTTTCAAACCTCAAACAGGTGGTTAAGGCATTGCCGTTGATTGGCGTTGTCGCTCGAATAAATTACAATCTGTCGGTTTCTGATATGCCGGCATATGGCGTCACAGCAGACTATCTAAAAAATTCAGCAACACGGGTCGTCCGGGGTAAGCTATTTGCTTCAAACCATCTTAATTATCAAAAAACAAAAGAAGAAAACGTTAAGGGAATTACTACCGATGTTGGGAAAAAAAGTTATCTGGATAAAAAAGATGATGTTTCATATATAATTTATCCGGGAAAATGGATTCCGGTCTATAAAAATCCCAAAAAGTCATCGATGATCATTGGTTTTACCCGGCATCTGCCGGGAAAACAAATAGGCAGTGAATATTATGGTGAAAATTATGAAAATGCTAAAGAGCAAACCAAAGATGAAAAGGGGAATACTTTAGCTTTATGGATAATGGCACGCTTTTTACTCTGGCAGAAACAGCCTTGTAGTGATTTTTTGGTTGTGGATTGTAGTGATGGTTATATAGTTCGTCGTGATGATAAAGGCGATCAGATTCTGAGCACGGGTTATATAAGAGAAGAACTTATCTCAGTCGAACCGGCAAAGAACATTGGAGACCGAGACATTAATATACCTCAAGTTTTAGGGACTTCGAGTGCCACTCTAGAAAAAACTGCCAGCGATTCAGGTGTGTTAGACCTTGATATAAACCAACTATTAGCTTCAGAAGCCGGCGTGGTCGAGAAACAAAAGACCAAACAAGTAACTTTGGGTAAGGGAGCATATAAAGAGGCTGTTGTTAATCGGGCGATGCTTAAGATATTAAATATCAAAGAAAGTGAAGCAGTGGGGAAATCTTTCGATGCCTCTTTTGTCGTCATTGGTGAATTGGTTGATGGCGGTGAAAAAATTGAATCTAAAAGTGAAAAATATACGATTGTAGGAATAATACCAGATGAGAGGTCTCCTTTTTTCTATGTACCTTTGATGGATCTTCGATCTTTAGGAGTCAATAATTTTTCACAAGTTAAGGTGGTATTAAAGGATACAGAAGTCGTCTCTGATACCCGTAAGAAAATCGAAGCTATGGGTTTTGAAACAGTATCAGTAGTTGATACGGTCACCCAGATTAACAACTTATTTGCTTCTTTAAGGCTTCTTCTAGCTCTTTTAGGGACAGTCGCTTTGTCAGTTGCGGCTCTGGGGATGTTTAATACTTTGACGGTCTCGCTCTTAGAAAGGACGCATGAAGTCGGACTAATGAAAGCAATGGGGATGAAGTCGCATGAAGTGCAGGAGCTTTTCTTGACCGAGTCGATGATCATGGGTTTTGCAGGAGGTATTTGTGGTTTGATATTGGGCTTTACTGCCGGCAAGGTGTTAGGTTTAGTTTTATCGGTTTTTGCTGTTTTTAAGGGAGTGGGGTATCTTGACGTCGCCTCATTGCCAATAATTTTTGTCGTTTTAATCTTAGGTTTATCACTAGTCGTCGGCTTTGCCACCGGTATTTATCCGGCCGCGCGGGCAAAACGGATTTCGGCATTGGATGCGCTGAGGTATGAGTAAGTTTGGTTTAAAGTATATAATAAAACAATGTTCTCTTTTCTAAAACGTAAAAAAACCCTGCTCGAGATGGCATCGTCTAAAGCAATAGATCTCGTATCAAAAACTAAGGTTTTGAGTCATTCTGGTAACCCCGACTTTCGCGAAAGGCGGGGGCATCCAGAATCTTTATTCAAAAGACAACATTTGCTGATTTTTGCCATTAGTTTTGTCATAACGCTCTTCTTCTTTATATTTTTTTTGAACAGAAAGTCTCCGACGGCAAGAAAGACAATCACGAATATACCAATTCTTTCTAATACTTCAAACTTGTCTTCTTCGACTTTTGCTGATCCATGGATAATTTTTAATCAAGTAAATAATAAAGATTTAAGATTTACGATTGTTGATTTAAGATCAGAGTCGGACTTCAAAACGAGACATATCAAAAAATCAGTCAATGCTCCTGCTGAATGGGATAAAAATGGCAATGTTAATTTCAGTAAAATTTATGGACGGGTTTATAATAAAAAACAGCCGTTGGTGATTTTACCATACAGCATTTTCTCAACAACTGGTGAAGAAGTGGCAGGATATTTAACTGGCCAAAATCTGAAAGTTCAACTTTTGAAAGTCGGCTGGAATGAAATTTTCAATTTCCGTCATCTCTGGGTGCCTGAATCAGAAACAAAAAACTTTAATCTAGATCAATTTATAGAATAAAAATGTAAACTTCGTGCCTAACCACCCGAGGGGTGGATAGGCACGAAACATGTTTGTCATTCCCGCGAAGGCGGGAATCTATATAATGAAACTTTTCATCCGCAGTCAGAAAAATCCAATTTTGTCTCCGATTTCCGACAGGGCTCATTGGTGGGAATCAAAAGCAGTATTTAATCCGGGCGTGGCAGTCAAAGACAACAAGATCTATCTTTTATATCGGGCCTTAGGACAGATTCATTATTCCTATTTTGGCCTTTCGATATTATCTGATCCAACTACAATAGAAAAAAGACTATCTTTGCCGGTGATGGAACCAGAAGAGGGTAACAAATATGAGCAGTTTGGTGTTGAAGATGCCAGAATCACATATTTAGAAGGCAAATACCACATCGTTTATAATGCGCCGTCAATCTACCGCCAATCAAAAATCGTTCCTTTGTGGCAACACATGAAGGTTCCCTGGAGGATTCGTTGTATGCTGGCACAGACGACTGATTTTATCCATTTTAAGCGCATGGGGAATATTATTGCTAATATTGATACCAAAGATGGCGTTTTATTTCCGGAAAAAATTAATGGTCAATATACATTACTTCACCGGATTATTCCGGATATTTGGATTTCTTTCTCTGATAAATTGACACACTTTTCCAAAGGCGAAATACTATGTAAGCCACGAGTAGGGAAGTGGGATAGCGAAAGAATCGGCGCCGGACCGCCGCCTATAAAGACGCTTTCTGGTTGGCTGCTGATTTATCATGGAAGTGAAACAATAGATGACGGCAGATTTATATATCGGGCCGGAATAATGCTATTGGACCTTAAAGATCCGCGTAAAATTCTTTATCGAAGCGAGGAACCTATTTTCCAACCGGAAGAAAAATACGAACGTGAAGGATACGTCAACAACGTGGTTTTCCCGACAGGACTTATCGAGTGGGGAGATAAATATTGGATTTATTATGGAGCAGCAGATCAGGTTGTTGCAGCTGCTTATATTGATAAAAATACAATGTTGGATTATTTAGCGAAAGCGGTTACTTAATTTTCAATTCTCAATTTTTAATTTTCAATCAATTTTCAATGACTTAATTTTCAAATTGTAAATTATAAGTTTGATAATTATGGACTCCATAAAAAAAATTTTGAAGAATTTCAATCCGCTTGAAGACAAATATGTCTCCCGTGAGTATCAATCATATGGCGTTCATCTTTCGGAAAAATTAGATGACACTTCAAGAAAAAGTCTTTACATCAAAATGGCTAAAGACCTGCCCAGGCCGGTCTTGGAGCAAGCTTTGCGCTTTGTCACGGATTCAGGCGCTCGGAAAAAAGGAGCGCTTTTTATGTGGAAGCTGAAAGAGATGGGAGTGTTTATGAAAAAAAAGTAATTTGTCATTCCAGCGAAGGCTGGAATCTATATAATTGATATAGATTCCGGGTCAAGCCCGGAATGACAGATGAAATACTACTGATTCTAATCATTCTCTTCCCCAATCCATTTTATCCCCAGTGAGTAGTCTCCGGCATTTATCGTCCCATCGGAATTTGCATCGCAACGGCTGCTGCCCCAATTGGCAAACATGAAACCAAGATCTTGAGCATTTGGAACGCCATCGCCGTTACAATCAGTCATTTGTCTTTCTGTGAGAGCTTTGCTGTCAAATGCCTCCTCTTGATTAACTGTCACTTGATAAGATATAGGATTATCAATGCGTAAAGTTTTGGTCGGAAGATATTCAATTGAGTCGTCTCCATAATGAAGTTGCGCTGAAAGTGTGAATTTTGCTGTTGAGTCGTCCATTGGGATATTTCTTATGGCATCAAAAGTTTGTTCGATAGTGATGTTTTGTCCTTTGTTTAAAGTGATATTTTTTGTGATCTCATCACAATTGGCCGTACCTACTTGACAAAGCTTGATGACAAGTTTATTTACTACGAGGCCAGATTGATTTGAAATATTGAAATTAGTAGGAATGCCAAACACAGTGGCCACAGATTGGCCGAAAGGACAGGAATCAAGATTATATTCCCAGGTAACCTCACTTGGTTTAAGTTTAGATACAGTCCACGTAGCTAATGTCCATTTGCCATTCTCTAGATTTCGCAGGTCTTTGGCTTCTTCTACGCGGTCGCCATCCGGACCGGTATTTGGTTGACGGCAATCGATTTCATCGGCAAAGCAGCGATGTAGTTGCCAGCCGACTCGAGCAGTCCCGCCGGTCTTATTTTTATAACAGACGGATAATTTTTCCACTTTTCCACCAGTTCCTCTTGTGACGTTTGCTTTACAATCATATTGAGGATGTTCCCAGTTGTTTAAATTATCTTTGCCACCATTTGTCGCCACTGACCAGCAAAGGAAATTGTCTCCAGGGCTGCTGAATCGGTCTGAATCCCAGACATCGAGCTGGAATGAATTACATATTCCATCTTTACATTCACTTCCATTTCCACCGCCATTGCCTCCACCACCATTTCCACCGCCATTATCACCACCTCCACCTTTATTGTAGGTAA
>Ga0155999_110_pt1 | contig 7432 bp, 5 predicted proteins | sample RifCSPlowO2_02_FD_107653 | JGI IMG/M metagenome (GOLD analysis project Ga0155999, IMG submission 107653) | Candidatus Roizmanbacteria bacterium RIFCSPLOWO2_02_FULL_36_11 | reverse complement strand
CCTTGTTTACACCACGATAGCCCGCTTCCTGAGATACTTGTTGGTTGGCAATATGCACCGGGAGTACATGGGAGACCTTCTCTTGGACAACACCAATATCTCTTCGTGTTTTCTTGAACACACATTTTATTAGGAGTATCTGCATAACATTCTGCTGGACACCTATTCTCAAATGGACCTTGGCAATTAGAATAGGGCTGTGCTTTTGCAATATCTTTTACACAACACTTTGCCATACCTTTATAGAGACATTCTTTAACTCCAAATTGAATTTCACCGGTTGTGCAATTTGTTCTACAAATTCCTCCAGTTCCACCAACTCCAGTAGAACGTTCACATAGAGGTATGTGTCCGGGAGTTTGATCTTTACAGCAAGCTTTGCCAGTGGGACAATCTTTAGTACCCAGAGATTTATATTTAGTTCCATCAATATCATTGACGCAGTAATCATTCAAAGCACAGACACCTCCTAAAGCATCGCACTGAGGATTAGCAATTGTTGGCATAGCTGGCGCACTTGTTACGCCTCCAGGAATTCCTCCGCTTTGAGTTGGTTTTGGAGTGCAGGCGGTGCAATCACTTTTACATGTTTTTCCAGCAGGGCATACCTGATATGTACATTTATTAATTTTACAAGTTTGATAAACTTTCTCATCTTCGTTTCGTGCGGAATATTCCTTTCGACAATAACCATTGGGGACATCAAATATTTTTCCATCGCGTTTTTCATCTTTGCCACCACAACTTGGATTGCATCCTCCGGCAACATCACATTTATTTAAATTATCACAGTCCTGTCCCGCCTGACCTGCATCGCCTTTAGGGCAGGTCCCGCTAGAACTTCCTCCCGAGTTGCCACTACCGCTGTCTTCAGATCCCGGGACTTTACAACATGCATTAAAGACTCCTTTTTCATTATTTTTACACCATCCTACCCATCGGTCTAAACCGGCAGCAGCACAATGCTCTTGGCCTTCGGCATTTGGAAGTTGTTTTGGAGCGTAATCACCGCTACATTTAAGTTCATTAGGTGGCCAGCAACCTCCCGCATCTCCACCACCGGATTTTGGATGACAACATATTAAGGCTCTACCAAGCTTAGGTCCACATTCCCCTTTGAAAGGTTCAGAACCTTCTGATTTACATCCACTACAAGATGTTCTTGTATCGCATTCCAATCCCGGATCTTGCTTTAAAATCAATGCGACTTTAGTCTCTGCGCCGGCCATTATCTCAAAATCATCATGACATTTGCTAGCTTGCGCAGTATATTTTGTATTCGGACCATCGATTTCCATTGCATATTTTCCGATAGGTAAATTATTGATACGTCGATGTGCAGCACCAACTGGTTCTTTTGATCTATACTCCTTACCATCTTTATCAGTTAACGTTATCTCGAAAGGATCTGTGTAATATGAATAGTCTTTATTTCCAGTTGCTAATTTTTGTTCGAGCGAAGCTCTATCACAGGAAGCAGGCTTTGCATCGGGCCAATAATATGCGACTAAAATTTCAAAATTACCAATTTGAGGAATAGTCGGTGTTGGTTCTGGCAATTTCTCCAACCACCAACCACCAACGACTTTTATATTACATGCAACTGGAGCATTATTGATGGAAAGGAAGTCTCCAGAGCCACCAGTATCTTTATTATATAAAGGAGACACTCCATTATGGCATTCATGGTCATCGAAAGTATCATAATTGCAAATTCTCAAATTATTGCCTTTAAGGACATATTCGGACGGATCATATTTTAATTCCCAAATATAGGGTGCAAAATCACCTGAGGAGGAGCGAGGAAAAATACCATATGAACTTCCAAGATTTTTGCCACCTGTGGAATATTTCTTCTTACCATCTTTAAAAGTATCCCAACTAGTGGTATATGATTTACCATTGATGTTTGAAGTCGCGCGATATCCCCATTTAGAAGGATTATTGACATTTTTGATCCAATCTTTAGTCGTATTGTCTGATATTTGAACAGCGGCTGAGTAGAGACAAGAACTTGGAGTAGGGCTGAGCGATCCTGATGGTCCAGGAGTTATTGTTAATCTCGGTGTGACCGTAGGAGTTGTATTACACGGTCTTCGCACGAGTGAATCTATCTGAGTATATTTACTTCCTCCTGCACAATCCATCAGCGTACCACCCGTGAACACAGATTGACCGTGAAATCGGCGAAAGATGGATGGATCATCAGCTTTTAACCAACCTGCAAACGTACCATCGCACCATAAAATTGCCGCATCACCACAATTGCCATTAGTTCGATCGGCATCAATGATCCCAAGCCAATCCGCTTGAATTGTCCATGTTGGGGTAGGTGTTGTTCCTGGTGGTGGCGTAGGTTGTTGCTGATCAGGTATATTTAACACAAATTCAACGTCCATTGTTTTTATGGTATTATCCGTGCTGATACAACTGGTTTGGGCTTGGAAACTTGCTCCATTACATGATATGAATGTTTCAGAAGCGGCCTGTAATGATTTCAAAGTTCCAACTTTATCTCTATATTGTTTTAACAATGTCATCTTGACCTTGATCGGATCAAATTGAAAAGAGACGTCATTAATTTGGAAATTGATGACGCGGTTTGATTCACTTAATGCAGTTACGTCTATTTCTTTATTGGTTTGGGCTCTACGTCCTTCTGAAGTTTCACCTAAAATCGTGAATCTAATTTTATTCAATTGAGAATTGCCTGATGGTAGTGGGCCATTTATTCGGATTCGGCCATTGAAATTGTAGTTTGCAACGGCTGGTGAGTCCGTTGGTGATTCTTCTGTGACTTGCGTTGGTTCGGGCTCCGTAGGTTCTTGTTCATCCGGAGCTGGTTCGACTTCAGTTGGAATTGGTGTTGGGGTCCGGGGTTCTTTACTTATGCATTTTTTATAATCCGGGCCCCTTTTGAAACTACAGATGAGACTATTTAGACAGTCGCCGTTTCTGGCGCAGTCGCCACCTTCTGTGACTTTGCCATTAGTACAATAATACTTATATGTTAAATCACAGTATTGTCCTCGATTTCCATTTTCATCCGTATCCCACCAAATCATTTGATCGCTCGTATAATTTGGACAAATACTAGTTTTATCGACACAACGTAATTTTAGTGATCCTTCTGATTTTGTTGATCCATCGGGGGTACAAAGCCGACCGCAAAACGTACGAGGAGGAATTGCTTGAGGATTAGACTGAATTTTTTTAAGCAGTGTATTTCCTAGAAATAATCCGGCACTGATGAAAAGAAGTGAACCGAGCGCAAAAAGAGAGGCGATTTCACCTTTATTAAATAAATTATTTTTTTGACATCTACGCATGTGTTCATCATTTGACAATCTTGTAATTCGCTCCTAGAGTCGTCCCGACGGTATTTTTTCCATTTAATCCTGTGTATGTTTCCAAAGGATCAAAGCTGATCAGTGTTTTGGTGACTTCTTTTTTTGCCACAATGTCAAACGTGAAGACGGCTCCTTCTCTAAGATTGTCTTTATTATCTGGTTTTACGGCGGCATGAAAAAATAATACGCCTGGTTCTGTTGTTCTTTTATCTTTTATTACGGTGTCAAATGCACTCCCAAGTTGGGGATTGGAGAGGGTAATGACAGCAGGATCATATGTCAAGCCAATATCAACTGCCGTGACTGGCATTTCACTAATATTGACCGAAGCAGTTTTCTTTTCACCAACCGTCAATGTATCTGTAGCTGGAGAGATATTTAACGTTGTATTATAAATCTTTTTAGTTGTAGGCGCCGGCTGACTAGTTTCCTCAGGAGTAAATGGGGTTGTATTAGTTTTCTTAAAGAAATAACCTCCGACTAAAAAACTAATTATGAAAATAGTAATTAAAAGTGCAATTAGAAGAAATCGACGGTTGCTATCGAGTTTCTGGAGCTCAACTAAATCTTTTTTTAAACTGGTTTGTATTTTTGACACTAAATTATTCATATAAGATCATTCTAGGTATTTATAATTCAAATTGTCAAGTGGCAATTTTTTGCACGTTTTTGCAATGGGAAAAAAATGCCACGTAGATCCCGTAGATTCGCACCTGCGACGCGAGGACGAAGACCTCGGGAGCAGGGAAGAATTCTGCGGGATCAAGGGATATTCAACCCATTCCAACTAGTATATACAATACAGGGGGAGGGTATATTATAATTTTACCAGTTGACAAATAAATAATAGTTATTGATAATGAATTAAGACCAATGTTATGCTGAATTTACCTGCCCGCCTCTGGAGGGTTTCAGCATCCTATGTCATTCTGGCTAGTCCAGAATCCAGATTATGAAATCAACTATATATACAATCACTAATTGTCCCTTTTGCAAAGCAGAAAAAGATTATTTAACTGCAAACAAACTTACATTTGAAGAAAAAAACTTAGAGGAACATCGAGAATTTTTAGCAGAGATGCTTGATCTTTCTGAAAAATGGGCGGGCGTGCCTTTTACAGTCATTTTAAAAGATGATGGTTCTCAAGTTAAGCTGAAGGGATTTACCAAAGAGGAATTTGACAAAGCCTTTGGTCTTATTCCTACTGAAGAATCCAAATCAGCGGGAGCTCCAGCAGGAGCTGAAAAAACTACGCCACCGGCAAAGGACGTTGTAGTCCCAGATGAAAAACTACAAGGAGTTATGGATAATTTGACAAAAAAAGCAGTCGAACCTGCATTGATGTCAACGATGCCAAATGTTGCGACACCTCAAAATATTACTGATACTGGATCGCCAGTTATTCCTCAATCTAACTTGCCATCAGAGGCTTTAGTTAATGGAATTGCGACTCCAGAACCGGCTAAGCCAGTTATGCCTCCTTCAACCGTTACCGAGTCAGCGCCATTAAATTCACCGGTTAATGAACCGATTAATCAACAGCCAGTTTCATCTGCTAGTTCATCACAAGCACCGGCAGCCGACCAAAACCCACATCCTGTAATCCCCGATTTACCACAATAATTCACGTCCGCTACATTATTGATATATAAATGCTTATTGACAACTATTTTTTAATAATGTTATAGTCAATAATATTGTAGTCATGCAAAATCAATTAGTAGAAGCAAAGCGAGATCTTATAATTCATAAAATAACCGGTATTCTTCTTGACGCACTGCAAAATGATGATCTCGAACCTGAAGACGGAGCGATCATTGCCGGCTATCTCCTCGAGCGGAAGAAACAGATAACTGATGAAAAAAGCCTCAATCAATTTATGAATGAAGTTGCCGAAAAACTGGATATATTTCGCGGATTTATAAATCTACAAAAGGAAAAAGATTCCCAGAACAGTCTTGATAACCAGAAATTGGAAGACATTAAAAGTCAGTTAGTCGAATTAGCTAGAACGCAATCTAATTAAATATGGCAGCCACACCTGATATACAAATTTCCCGTCAAGCCGCCAGAGGTATTGCGGAAATGATGCCTCGTCCTGATGTGACTCCGACCATGATCGGTGGTATGGCAGCGGGGGATAGGGCAGTCTTTGAGGATGCTCGTAAGGCATTTGCGTCAGGTCAGGTTGAACAAGCACTTCATACTATTGCCGGTGATATCATTCCCTATAGTCAACAGGATACTGAAAGAACCATAATCACGAAGTTAAGTACTGCCCGTGATGCTGATGGTAGAAAAGCTAACCCAACTGATGCCAGAGAAATAACCCGTGTCAATACCGCAGGGACTGAGGTGGAACGGGTTCGGCAATTTGCCGAACAGGGAATTGTTGATCCCGTTATGGCCGACGAGCTGGTTAACTACATGCGGACCAATAATCCGATTATGAGAGAGGTACTGGATTCGTTGCCCACTGCCGCTGCCCGTCGTGCCTATATGGAGAGATATATAAGAGAGTCTCAGACTTTTAAAGCGGAAGCCATGCAACTATTTAAGGATAGATTAGCACCTGGTGACGGACCAAAGAGCGAAGTTGATGTTATCCGACTCAGGCAACAGGTCGCAGATTTAACAGCGGAATTAGCCCTGGTTACTCCGAGAGGGGATTTAGATAGAGCTCGAAGAGCCCTTGATAGAGCTCAAGCAGCAAAAGTGGCACGTGCAGTTGAACAATCTCAACTTGAGGCTACCCAAAGACAACTTACCAACCTTGAAAGCCAAATCGGTTCGACAGATGCATCTCTTGCTAGATATGATGCTGAACATACTCGCATTGAAGCAGAGATAACTAATAGGAATAGCGATTTAGCATTAATAACGGGCGCCGATCCAGCTGATGAAGCAAACAGAATAAGAATACGACGTGAAATAAATAGTCTTCAATCTAATCGAGCTTATGTTGAATGGGATCGAGCTCGAGGTATTAGAGATAACTATGATAATTTGCAGACGAGAGTCGCTGCATTAGCGCCTACACTTAATCCTCTTAATGAAGCGGTTGCGAGAAGAGAGGCAGAGGTTAAGAGGTTAGAAGAGCAAGTAAATCAAGGTTTATCACCACAAGATAGACTGAAAAAAGAATCGGAATTAAGAGTTGCTCAACAAAATCTTGCCGATGCTCAAGATCGTCTTGAAGCGGAGATGATATCAATGCATCGCAATATAACCCACATCGCCCAAGATGCGATGACGACCGCGATCAATGGTTCTTTAGAGGATGCCAAGGGTAAATATTTGGAAAAAGCCCGTGAACAAGCCGGAAAGGACAAGACTGAAAAAGATCGGGTTGCCTTACTGGCTCAAGACAAACTGGCGAATATCTGGAAGCGCCGCGATCGAGATTATGGCCGTTTTGGTTTAGGTCGCCGTTGGCTCGGAGCGACAACTTTGACTACTCTTCGACCCGATCTCAACCGGACGACCAGAAGAATGAATGTGCTTATGACCGGCGGTAAGGATGGACTGCTTCGCGACATTGAAGCAGTTCCAGACACCGAACTCATGGGGCGGGGAGTCGGGATGACCCAAGCAGAAGTGACCGCATTCCGTGATAAATTAAAAGACAGTCAGTTTAGAAGTGATTTAAGCAATCGGTTGTCAGGAGAATTAGCCACCGATTATCTTCTTTCCGGCGGCAATTTCAACCAAGGTGTGGTTCGAGCCATGGCAGGATCACCACTCGGTGTTGAATTAATCAGAAGCGGGATTTCAAAAGCAGAACAAGTTTTGAGCCTTTATCCGGATTTGCAAGCTGATTTAGCCCATATCAGAAGTCTCGAAGGAACAAACCATTTTATGGCTGAGCTTTCCAGATCGCGTTTCGCCAGAATTGCTTCAATTCTTGCTGCTGTCGGGATTCTTGCAATTGGCCCGGTAACCGCAGTCCATGCCGCTGCAATCGGTGCGACCACGGTTGGTTCACCGCTTCTGAAACATCTGTTTTTATCCAAGTTAGCATAGACTATGCAGTAATGGTATGTGGTGTACCCGGAGGATGACTGCGTGAGATATTCGCATG
>Ga0155999_112_pt1 | contig 7606 bp, 8 predicted proteins | sample RifCSPlowO2_02_FD_107653 | JGI IMG/M metagenome (GOLD analysis project Ga0155999, IMG submission 107653) | Candidatus Roizmanbacteria bacterium RIFCSPLOWO2_02_FULL_36_11 | reverse complement strand
CACGAGCGGTTTCGGCAATATTACCATTGGTGCTTTTCAAGATCGAAAGGATCGCCTGCCGTGCCGCTTTAGGAGAGGTTTTTCTCAGTTCTTGATAGTCTAAATGGATGCCAGTTGTCATGGATAATGTTTGGTAACTGATAATAGTCGTACCCAAACAATTCTAGACAACGTTGTCGGTAACGGATATATCTATCTCGATCGGAAAAGTGTATACCATGTGCTGACCTGTGCACAATTAGTAACAAGTATTCACTTGTTTTTTAGAGCTATTTTTGGTATATTATCTTTCACTTGAAAGCAAAAAAGGAGGACATTTCCGGAAATGGCAAAGAAAATAAAAAAAGATACTTCAACAGTCTCTAAAACACCCGATAGTAGTGCGCCGCACCCTAGCAAAAAAAAATCCACGACGATGGAGCAGTTGCTTCAAAAACATTTAATTCATCCACCTAAAAAAGGAGATCAAGTCAAAGCCAAAGTCATCTCAATTGATCGAAAACAAGTACTTTTTGACATAGGCTGGAAATCTTTCGCAGTATTGGGAGAATATGAGACAAAAGAACTAGCTACGTTTTTACCTTATTTGAAGGTAGGTGATTCAGTCGCTGCAAAAGTCGTAGTTGAGGAAGCTAAGGAAGGTTATCCGGTTTTATCTTTACGAAAATTCGTTGAAAAAGGCAAATGGGAGATTTTGGAAGAAAAGCAAAAGAAAGAAGAAGAAATTGAAGTGGTTTGTGGAGATTATGGACGTGGTGGTATTTTTATCGATTTTATGGGTATTCGGGGTGTTATTCCCAAAATCCAACTTACTGAAAGCTTCATTAATGATCCAAACAAGCTATACAATCAAAAAATAAAGGTAAAACTTTTAGAAGTAGATAAAAGTAAAAACCGATTGGTTGTATCACAAAAAGCAGCTGCTTTAGGCATTTCTTATACCAAATTGAAGGAAAAATTTGATGAGGTAAAAGTAAGTGAAAAGTATAAAGCCAAAGTTATTGGATTTTCAGATTTTGGTGTCTTTTGTGAGGTTGACGGGATTGAAGGGTTAATTCATATATCTGAAATATCTTGGTCTAAAATTATTGATCCGTCTAAAAGTCTAAAAGTAGGACAAGAAGTAGATGTTATTGTCGTTGAAAAGAATGCCGATAATTACAAACTGAATTTATCGATGAAACGCCTGACTCCGGATCCATGGATTGGCGTTGAAGAAAAATATCCAAAAGATAAACAATTTGAGGGAGAGTTAATTAGGAAAGAAAAATATGGATTTATAATTCGATTGACTGAAGGGATTGAAGGATTAATTCATGTCTCAAAAATTGGCGGTAGTGAGAATTTGGAAATAGGTACAAAAGTTAAGGTTTACATTGAGAAAGTCGACGTAAGAAACCGAAGAATAAGCTTAATTTTAGTCTCGAAAGAGAAACCCGTTGCCTATCGCTAAGAAAAATATACTCGATTTTGACTTTATGGAATTTATCCGATATAATATCTTTCGCCTTGGTGATCTTGGCATTTTGGAACCACCTCTTCTCATTCCGAACAGAGTCGTGAAACAAAATAGCGCCGACGATACTGTCGCCCAACTCGGTGATGGGAAACTAGGTAATTGCCAAGGCATTTTTGATATAATAGACTCTAATGCCGATCTTATTTGATTCAAATAAGTCAAAAGAGGAAAAAAAGAAACACGGCGAAGATCAATCAAATCATAAAGATAACGATCAACAGGAAACTGCATCGACTGATAATGAATATGATCTAGACACTCTACTCTATTCCCCTTCAAAACATAAACTGTTCCATAGTTTTTGTTTTAAACCTCACACTAAATTTGAAGGGCAAAAAAAAGATGAGCAGGTAATCTTGGTGTTGAGATATCATCCAATTTCTCAATTGCCTTGGGTTATCACCACACTTATTTTAGCAATGACTCCAATGCCATTGGTTTTAATATTTCGACAGCAATTAAATTTCACTCAAATTTTAGGGATAATATTATTTTGGTATGCACTACTTTTTAGCTTTGCTTTTATAAATATCATCAATTATTTATTTAATGTCGGCATTGTAACTACCGATAGGATACTTGATGTAGATTTGCAAAACATTCTCTATAAAGAAGTCAATATTGCACTTTTGAATAAAGTTGAAGACGTTACCACAACGACAACTGGCTTTATCGCATCATATTTTGATTTCGGCTATGTTCATATTCAAACAGCCGGAACGGAAATTAATATCGAATTTACTAACATACCAATGCCAACAGAAGTAGCTAAAATTATTAATGAATTATCTAAAAGGTATTCAACAGCATGACAGATATTATTAACATTCATGGTGTAGCAGAAATAATTATTAAGATCTCAGCAATATTAATCTCCTTATTTTATTTAATATTTGCGTTTGTGATAAGTAAACATTTAAAGTCATTAAAAAAAACTATAGATATTAATGATAAGGGTTGGCTTTATCTTGTTAGTTATATACAATTAATGATAGGAATTATTCTAGTTACATATAGTTTATTTGTCTTATAAAAAAACATGTTTAAATCAGAATACGCGGTATATTTAGGAAAAGACGACGAGGGAAAGCTAGTTGATTTTATCTATTTAGACGATCTATTTATTATTCTATCGATCGTAAATATTCATGAAAAAGAAAAAATCCATTCAATTTTAAAAGGCGTTGAAGAAACCATTATCGCCAAAAAACCACAAAAGTTATTTGAGTTTGAAGAGGTGTTACTGAAAGATTTAATAACTCATCTTCCTTCAGGTTCATCCGTCGCTTGTGGTCTCCATGTTTCCGGCACATTATATCTTAAGACCTATGGAGATGGTGAGATATATCTAAACCGGAAAGATAAACTCGTCAGAATTATTGCTGGTGATTCAAGCGCATCCGGCCATTTGAATCAGGATGATTTTATTATCTTGACAACGCAATCATTTTTTTCGTTGATGACTCATGAGGAGTTAAAAAATCATTTAATTTCAGGTAAGCCTAAAGATATTCTTGACAAATTAACACCGCAGCTTAAAGAAAAAGAGGATAGCGGAAACATTGCCTTATTTATTCATTTTGAAGAAAAACTGGAGTTAGAAGAAACAGGCGTTGATGTTACATCCGATAGTCATCCATCCCACAATGCCGGGATTAAAAATATTTTTAACACTTTTTTGGGTCGAGTAAAAAATCGTTTTATGTTATCTCAACCGGTGACAACCAACAAAAAAATCACTCTGGTTGTTTTAGCAGTCTTATTGATAGTTTTTATTTGGAGCGTTGTATTTGGATTCCAGCGTAGAGAAAGAGCAAGGATAGAGAAATTAACTACCGTAAGTGATGAAATTATTACTCAAAAATTGAATGAAGCTTCAGATATTTCGATTCTAAATTTATCAAGAGCGCAGGTATTACTGGTTGAAGCTAAGCAAGAGCTAAACAATTTAGAGTCGAAAGTTAAGCAGAAAGATAATGACAAAATTATCGCGATAAAAGACAAAATAGTTCAATTTGAAAAAGAGATAATCAAAGCTGAAGAAAAAAAGCCTGAAGTCTTTTACGATCTAAAAATAATAAATGAGGGCGCTGAAGCTTCAGAAATGTTTAAGTTTAAGAGCGGACTTGCTCTTTTAAACAGTATAAAAGGTGAGATCTATTTGGTGGATATTGAAAAGAAATCAGTCCAGAAAACTATAGATCCATCAATCAAAGGATCGAAATTTGTCGCTTTAAATAGCATTGGTGACATAATATTTGTCAATCCGACTCAAGGTGTTTTTAAGATTGAAGATAAAAAAGTTAAAAAAGTTATTGATAAAGATGACGAGTGGAGCAATCTGGCAGATTTTTGGATCTATAACAATAATCTTTATCTTGTTGATGAGGGTAAAGATGAAATATATAAGTATTTAGTCGCTGAGAACGGTTATTCAAGTAAGACGTCATATTTTAAAAGTGGTCAGTCGGTGAAGATTGATCTGCCGGCATCCATTTCAATCGATTCAGCGCTTTATTTAGCATCAGGAAATAAGATTATTAAGTATTTAGCAGGTGTAAAAGATGAATTCAGTCTTGATTTACCAAATGATAGTCATTCGTTTGCTGCGGTTTTTACCGATGTTGAAACAAACAAAGTGTACATATTAGATAAGGAGAATGCCAAGGTATATATACTCTCCAAAAACGGCCAATATGAGAAACAGATAGAATCAAGCATTATAAAAAGCGCCGACGACTTTGTCGTTTCAGAATCGCAAAAAGCAATATATATTTTGATTAAGGATAAAATCTACAAATTAGCTATTTAACGGTCACGCTTTTTGCTAAATTACGCGGCTTGTCCGGGTCCGCTCCACGTCCGATCCCTAAATAATACCCCATAAGCTGACCAACGATAATATTTGGGAATATCGTCAGTCTACCAAAGTCAGGTGTAGAAAGATGATTATCAAATTCACTGGCAGCAAATGGTGCGACGCCAATGATAAATCCGCCACGTGCTTTGAGTTCCGAAGCTGATGAAAGAATTTCTTTTTGAGTGTTGTCGCGGCTTGCCAAGACGATGCAGGGTGTACCTTTTTGAATTAACGTAATGACCCCGTGTTTTAACTCGCCCGATGCAAATGCTTCCGAGTGAATATAGCTTGTCTCTTTTATTTTTAAAGCAAATTCCATAGATGCTGGATAGTTTAGATATTTGCCGATTAAATAGATATTATTATCATCAATAATTTTTTTGACAATTTTAATTAAATCCTCATTGATTTTTGAAGTAAGCCAAACTTCCAACTCTTGGCACATTTTCTCCAGTTGTTTCACAGCCTGAGGGTATTGATTATTGACTGCTTCGGCGATGAGGTATAGTGTGGTGAGCTGTGAGGTGAAGGCTTTGGTTGAAATGACAGCGATCTCAGGGCCAGCAGAAACCGGGATAACTAAATCAGCCATCCGCTCCAGAGTTGATCCGCGAGTATTGACAATTGCGACCAGGAAACTGCCACTTTCTTTAGCTTTTCTTGCAGCATCGATCGTATCGGCAGTTTCACCACTTTGAGATACAGCAATGGTGATGGTTTTATCATCATAAAATCTGGCAAAAGGGGCAAATTCATAAGCGCCGTAAGCATTGCAATTAACACCTGCTTCGGCAAAGAAATATTGTCCGGCAAGTGAGCAAAAGTAAGCGGTGCCGCAACCGATTATGGCAAGTCGGGAATCTTTGATCTTCTCGGCAATCTTTTTAATCTCCCGTTCATTTATTTTTGATGTTTTTAATATCGTATTCGGCTGCTCCATGATTTCTTTGAGTAAGAAATGGGCATAGCCGCCCTTTTGTGCTTCTTCCACTTTCCAGTCAATGATTTCTATTTTAGGCGTAAGGAGAGTCATTTCAGTCAAATCATAAAGTTTGATTTCAGAAGAGGAGATGACAACGCCTTGTTTATTATCAATATAGACCGCTTTTTTGGTTTTCTTTAAAAAAGCCGTCACGTCAGATGCCAGATAGAATTCATTATCATTTAAACCAACAATCAAAGGCGAACCGTTTCGACAGGCGATGATAGACTCGCTGTCAATATCCAAAACTGCGATAGCATTGGAGCCTTCAAGTTGTTTAAACGCTTTAAAAACAGCAGTTTTAATATCGGACTTCTTGGCAAACTCTTCAATCAAGTGGACTATCACCTCAGAATCGGTTTCAGTCGTAAATTTGTGACTCTTTTTATAAAGGTCGCTTTTTAGCGTTTGGTAATTTTCGACAATACCATTGTGAACAAGGGCAATTTTGCCCGAGCAGTCGACATGGGGATGTGCGTTAAATTCAGTGACACCACCATGAGTTGCCCATCGGGTATGGCCGATGCCAATATTGCTTTTGGGGAGAGTTATTTTGGCTTGGGCAATCTTACCGATATGCCGTTCAATTTTAATCGCTCCTTGGTATTTAATAGCAATACCCCAACTGTCATAACCTCGGTACTCCAGGGTTTTTAAACCCTGATAGATATCCTCAGCCGCAGAGTTTTCTTGACTAATCTGAGCGTAGATTCCGCACATGAAGAGAAGTATAATATAAAATCATGAAAATTGCAGTTTTAGGCGGTACATTTGACCCGCCTCATTTTGGCCATTTATTGGTAGCTCGACAGATAATGGAAAATTTCTCTGATATTGATCGGGCATGGCTGCTTCCTGCCAACACCAATCCGGATAAGAAAATCTATGCACCGACTAGCCACAGGCTTAAAATGGCGCAATTTTTAAAAGAAGAGAGAATTGATGTGTGTGATCTCGACATAAAAAGAGGCGGGGAGACTCTGACCATTGATTCAATAAGACAATTAATTAAGATCAGAGATCATAAATTCACCTGGATTATCGGTTCTGATCTTTTATCTACCATCAAGTTCTGGGAAGGATACGGAGAGTTTATTAAACTGGTTCCCTTCATTGTTTTTCCGAGACCTGAGTATCCGATAAAATCAGTCCCGGTAGGTTTTAAAGTATTAAAAGAAAGCCATCTTCTTACGGCCAACTATTCTTCAACTGTGATAAGAGCTCGGGTGCGACAGGGTTTGTCAATCGAAGGTTTGACTCCACACGAGGTTACAAATTATATAAACAAACATCATTTATATAAGACAAAATCAGTCTATGTTTAATAGAGATTATAAAAAAAAAGAGAGTGAGATTGTTTCTTTTATCCAAAAAACCCTAAAAGATGCCGAGGTTAAAAAGATTGTCATCGGATTGTCAGGAGGTCTTGACTCATCAACCTGTGCTTTACTTATAAAAAAAGCTGTAGGGGCAATAAATATTTTACCGGTGATCCTGCCCTATGAAGATTTGCACAAAGGAGCGATAGAGGATGTGAAACATATTGTCTCAAAGCTTGAAATTCCTGCAATAAATGTATATAAAATCAATATCCAAAAAGCTGTTGATGCCATCGTTGATAATGAAAAAGACATGCCGGTTCTTCGTAAAGGCAATATCATGTCGCGAGTTAGAATGATTTATCTCTATGACTTGGCTAAAAAACATCAGGCACTTGTATGCGGGACTGAAAATAAATCAGAATTTCTTTTAGGTTATTTCACCCGATTTGGTGACGAGGCAAGCGATTTTGAACCATTGCGCCAGCTGTATAAGACCGAAGTTAGGCAGCTCGCCCGACACATCGGCGTATCGAAAAAAATAATTGAAAAACATCCCACTGCCGGCCTCTGGCAAGGGCAGACCGATGAGCAAGAATTTGGATTCAGCTATGCTGATGCTGATCAAGTTCTTCACTTAACTTTTGACAAGAAGCTAACCCCGGATCAAATAATCAAGACCTCCGGAATTGACCAGTTAACTGTTAAAAAAGTCCTGGCTCGAGTCGCCAAAAACTCCTTCAAACACGATGTCCCAAAAGTTCCAGTAGAAAAATAGGTAGGTTTGGATTGTTATAGCATCTATAAGACTTTAAAGGTCGAAAATAGTAGATTATGAATAAGTTACGATACATATGAGACTCTGAGGGTATATATTTATGCGGGGAAAAGTAGGAGTTTCAACAAGATATCAGCACGTCTTCTAT
>Ga0155999_121_pt2 | contig 10084 bp, 9 predicted proteins | sample RifCSPlowO2_02_FD_107653 | JGI IMG/M metagenome (GOLD analysis project Ga0155999, IMG submission 107653) | Candidatus Roizmanbacteria bacterium RIFCSPLOWO2_02_FULL_36_11 | reverse complement strand
ATTATCGTTCTATTTTTTTCTCGAAGTTCTGCGACTTTAGTAGCAATTTTATCTTTCAAAGTTTGAATATTTTCGTCTTCCTTAGTCGTCGGTGTAGGTTTAAGAGTGGTCTTTGGTGACTCACTTGGAGAAATTGATGTTATCTTTTCAGTTGGGCTTAAATTTTGAGCATATGTAAACGCATTTACTTTTATAAGTAATAAGGTGATGATAATACCGATAAGTAAATATTGATTCTTTTTCATATCTGTTCTTTTATTTGGTAAATATTGATAGTTTTAGTTGTCGGAATGTTTTGAAAATATGATGTGATATTAATTATATTTTCTCCCAAGGACAATGGAAATTTGATATCGAATAATTTCTCTTTTGATTTAAATACTTTCTCATCAAGAGGGGACTGGATGATGATAACTGAATTTACTGCTGTTTCGCCTTTGATATTTACAGAATCCGTCGCCACTTGGGCTTGATTTTCAGGTTCAATTATTTTGAAGCCAGTTGCTTCTTCTTTTTGAACGACGATAGTCTTTATCGGGGTAGGAATTAAGACTTTTTTTTGCTGTAACGATCTATTTTTTGTGAAAACAACAAGACTTGTGGCGACGATCGCTCCAAAGGCAATTCCCAAAATCACTGCCACAATAGTCTCTTTTTTCATATCGTTATCATATCAAAATTTACTTAAAAGTCAATTTTTGTGAAATCATGGAGGAAAAAACTCTAGGTATGGTATTTATCAAATTGCTAGTGTTATACCAATATTTGTCTACCTTAAATAACTCATCGGCTGTTTTATTTAAGGTATAAGAGGCGACAATTGATGCAGTGATCTGATCATTTTTAGTGTTTAATGATGCGATAAGTCCTGCTAAGGCATCGCCAGTTCCTCCTTTGGTAAGGCCTGCATTGCCACCTGTGATTTGATAAAGCGAGTGTCCATCAGACACTATATCTTCAACCATTTTTAGTACAATGATACAGTTAAATTCTTTAGCTGTTTCTTTGACAATTTTCGTTATATCTTCCCAAGATCGATTATGGAGCGATATACCAAACAAACTCTTAAATTCTTTTTCATGTGGTGTTACAATAGCCTTTGTTTTCATTGTTGTCAACCATTTTTTCTCCATTGTTTGAAGAGCTCCCGCATCAATAACAAATTTTTTTTCAGGGAATTTATTTAATAAATAACCGGTTAATTCATAGGTATATTGTTCCTCCTTTTCAATATTAATAATAATTTCAAAATCTAACGGCAAATTTTTTTTATCTATTTTTCCTCTCGTCATCCCCGGACCAAGTAAAATACAATCATCTTCCGTCACATAATCAAGCAAATTTTTCTTATTGATGAAAATACCGTCCCGAAATTTTGTCTTAAGATTAATAAAGATTTTTTGATTTTCCTGCGTGGACGAGTAGTGCACCATATCTACAAAATGTGATGCAATTTCGGCAGACCATAAAGAAGCAGCATGAAATAATGACGATCCGCCAATGATAAGAAGCTTTCCATTTTGACCTTTATGTGTTTTTTTTTGAGGAATATATAACTTATCAATAAATGGTTCAATGTCGGACGAAGATGCGGTCTTGATTAACATATATGCTATACTATTTTACCATGATTAATGCAAATGATCTAAGGCGAAAGTTTGCTGATTATTGGTCTTCCAAAAAACTGGGACATCGGGAAATTCCACCAGCCCCGCTAGTCTTAAAAGAAGATCCGACGACGCTATTTACCTCTTCAGGGATGCAGCAGTTGGTCCCAAATTTGACAGGTTCTCCTCATCCATTGGGTAAGCGATTGTATAATATTCAACCCTGTTTTCGCGCTACCGATATAGATGAAGTAGGCGATAATCGCCATACCTGCTTTTTTGAAATGATGGGAAACTGGTCACTCGGTGATTATTTTAAAGAAGAACAAATTCCTTGGATGTGGGATTTTTTTGTCAAAGAACTTGAACTTTCTAAAAGTAAGTTATATATATCTGTTTTTTCAGGTACAAAGGAAGTTCCAAAAGATCTTGAATCTGAATTGATTTGGAAGAAATTGGGAATTTCGGATGATCACATATTTTTTTATGACGCTACTAAAAACTGGTGGTCAAGATCAGGTCCACCGGAAAAAATGCCCGATGGTGAAATCGGAGGTCCAGACGCGGAGGTATTTTATGAGTTTACTGACGTTCCCCATGATAAAAAATTTGGAGAAAATTGTCATCCCAATTGTGATTGTGGCAGATTCTTAGAAATCGGCAATTCGGTATTTATTCAATATCAAAAAAATAATGGAAAAATTATTGAAATGGAACAAAAAAATGTGGATTATGGAGGGGGATTCGAGAGGATTTTATCCGCTATAAATGATCAACCTGACATGTTCAAGACAGAGTTATTCATTGATATAGTTAAGGAAATAGAAGAAAATACTAGTAAAAAATACACGGATCCTTTATCTATTCAAGCTATTAGAATTATTGCAGATCATCTTAAAGTTGCAGTTTTTTTAATTATAGAGGGCATAGTCCCATCAAATAAGGAACATGGTTATATATTAAGACGTTATTTAAGGAGAGCAGCTGTAAAAATGCATCAACTTACGGGAGGTTTAACACCAAGTTTTGATCAGATATTAGACAGAGGAGTACTGAGAGTTTACGATGGCATACAAGGAATTGATAGACATAAACAAAGGTCTTTGATTTTTCAAGTTGTTAATAGAGAGATGGAGCGTTTCAGTGAAAGTTTAGATAGAGGTTTAAAACATTTTACAAAACTTTCAGATAATCAGATGGAAGCAGAAGCATTTAATTTATTTGCCAGTTATGGATTCCCATTTGAAATAACGGCAGAACTTGCAAAACAAAGAGGAGTGATGATAAATAAAATAACATTTGATGAAATGTATAAAACACATCAAAAACTCTCGAGGAAGGTTTCTTCTGGTATGTTCAAAGGAGGTTTGGCTGATCACTCCGAGCAGGTAATCAGATATCATACTGCGACCCATTTACTTCATCAGTCACTTCGTGATGTTTTGGGTGATGAAGTCCGTCAGGAAGGGTCAAATATAACCGGAGAAAGATTACGGTTTGATTTTAGTTTGTCTAGAAAACCGTCGGATGAAGAGATAAAAAAAGTGGAGGAAATCATCAATCAAAAAATAAAAGAAGCATTGCCGGCTCGTTTTGAAATCATGCCTAAAGAAAAAGCCGATCAAATCGGTGCTCTATCTTTTTTTAAAGAAAAATACGGTGATAAAGTGAAAGTATATTTTATCGGTGGAAGCTCAGACAATCCCGGATTGTCATACTCAAAAGAATTCTGTGGAGGACCTCATATCGCAAATACGTCAGAAATAGGTCCGATTAAAATCACCAAAATCAAAAAAATCGGAGCCAATTTAATCCGTATTTATCTAATTCAACACCCGACGTCCACACCCGACGTTGAATTCTAAATTTATTCTAAAAGTAGGTTTTTTATATCTTGCAATTGACGTTGATAATCTGCGTTGTTATAAACAAATTGTTTATACGTCTCCGTTTTTTTAAAATAACTTAAAATCATCTCGGTATTTATGAATGGGTGTATGATTTTACCCATATACGTTGTAAACGATGTACAAGGATAGTCAATAAGATCATTAATCTCAATCAGACGATCTGAAACCGGATTTAATTCAACATATCGGATTACATGAAGCAATTGTGCTTCAGATTCTATAATAACTGCCTTGAATCTGTTTGTAAAAACAGAGCCATGACGCTCAAATTTAATGTTATAGTATTTTGCATATGCGTTTTGAAAGTTAGTTAAAAAAGTAATTATTCCATCATCAATCAATTGCCGTAGGACAAAATGAAAATGTGTAGGCATCAGAGAAAAAGCCAAGAATTCAACACGTTTAGGACTGTTATAGATTTGATTCAATCGCACAGCTCTAATCTCAGGAGCTAATTGAGAAAGGTGTGAGAAACCTATATCTGATTCATGTTTATAGAAATTAATTAATTCTAAAGCGCGGGTCAATGACAATGGATTAAGAAATATTTTTTCTGATCCGACCGACCGGTTACAAATATGATAATAAACATTTTCTGTGAATTTTATACGACGATAAGGCATAACTAATTTTACTAAATTCAACACCCGACGTTGAATTCTAATCGGTGAATTCCTGAACGTATATTTTTCCGTAGATACCACCATCTATGACTCCAATACCTATTTTATTGAATGCACCGGAGAGTATATTAGCACGATGGCCAGGAGAGCGCATCAAGCCTGTATGGGCGATTTGAAGATTTGGAGCAAAGGCTAGATTCTCACCGGTGGTTTGGTATCGTATACCTTGTTTTTCTAATCTTTCTGCCGGCGTTGACTGATCTACCTGAGAGGTATGAGAAAAAAAGCCATAGTTGAACATTTCTTTACCATAAGCTCGTGCGGTTTCTTTTAGTTTGTCATCAGTTGTAAGTGAAGATAATCCATTTTGTCGTCGTTCTCTGTTTATTAAAATAAGCATGTTGTTATCATCAATGCTGTCAATTTTTAAATTATTAGAGGATAATTTAATACCCAGATTTACGGTTTCACTTGATTGGGGTTTGATCGTAAGAAAATTTAGACTCTCAGCGATTGCATCATTGAATATCCCTTTGAATTGATTTTCAAGCTCGCTTGATAATTGAAGTAAAATAGGACCGGATTTTGAAGAAAGAATATTTTTTTTAACCTGAGCTCTTATAGGTAGCGCTATTGCCAGACTTAATACGATAGCAGAGAGAATTAGAGCGTCAACGGCTGCGGGAATAGCACCAAGTATTTTATCGATATTTTTTGGTACTTTAGGTAGCTTTTTTGCAATTAAAGTTAAAAAAAGATAGAGAAACATTTCGCATATAACCCAGGCGGTGAAGAATCCGACGACTTTACTGAGTCCATATGAAACGCCCATATTATGCACAAAAAAAGTGGCAAAAAATCTATACGAGTAAACTGAAAAAATGAAAGCAATGACAAAGCTAATCAAGTTATACAGTGAGATAATTATTCCACCGTTTGTAAGTGAAAAAAGAGCGACAAGCGAAATTATTATTGCATCAATCAGATTATAATTGGTTGTTATATATTGATATAGATTGTCGATCATTTTTTTGTTAAAATAGACGACATGTACAAGTTAAAAAAGCTTATTGGAATAATCAAATCATCTCCAAAAGCTCTGCTATTTCATCCAAAGATTATATCACTGATTTTAATCATCCTGGTGGTTTTTGGCCTTTCATCATTTTATGTCGTAATTTTAAAGGACCTGCCTAATCCACAAGGCTTGAAGAATTATAAAGTAATTCCTGTTTCTTCAGAGATAATGGATCGAAATGGCAAATTGCTCTATGATATCTTTGATAAAGAAAACAGAATTCCGATAAGAATTAAGGATTTGCCTGAATATGTAAAACAAGCGACAATTGCCATTGAAGATAAAGAATTTTATAAACATGGAGGGATTTCACTTGTCGGGGGGATGATTAGAGCTTTAAAAGATACAATTATTTTAAGAAAAGGCTTGCAAGGTGGATCTACAATTACTCAACAATTAGTAAAATCTGCTCTTCTGTCACCGGAGCGGACCGTCACAAGAAAGATCAAGGAAGTAATTTTAGCACTGTGGACTGAACAAATTCTCAAAAAAGATGAGATTTTGGAGCTATATCTAAATCAGGTGCCCTACGGAGGCTCTGCTTATGGAATAGAGCAAGCATCAAGAATCTATTTTAATAAAAGCGCAAAGGCGTTGACATTGCCTCAAGCAGCTCTACTGGCGGGATTGCCTCGAGCGCCGAGCCGTTATTCTCCTTATTCTGATCCAGAGGTTGCAAAAAGGAGAAGAAACGATGTATTGGCGGAAATGGCAAAGTTGAAATTTATTACTAATGAGCAAAAAGATAACGCAATAAGAGAAGATCTCGAAATAGAAACTTTTAAAACTAAAATAAATGCACCGCATTTTGTTTTCTACGTAAGATCAATCCTTGAGAAAGAATATGGTGCTTCTATTGTTGAAGAAGGAGGGCTAAAAGTCACAACAAGCCTGGATTTGGATTTACAAAAACAGGCGGAAGCGACTTTATCTGCAGAACTTGAAAAAATAAAAAAATTAAATGTTGGGAATGGTGCTGCATTGGTGACGCGTCCTACGACTGGAGAAATATTAGCTATGATTGGGTCCCGTGATTATTTTTCTTCACCTTCAGGCACCTTTAATGTGACGACAGCGTTGAGACAACCAGGTTCTTCAATAAAACCGATAAATTACGCCATTGGTATTGATCGAAAGTTGGTCACACCAGCATCTGTGTTTCTGGACGTAAAATCATGTTTTACAGCTCCAGGTCAGCCAAAAGCATATTGTCCCGTCAATTATGACGGCAACTACCATGGTTTAGTGCAACTTAGATTCGCACTGGGTAATTCATACAATATTCCGGCGGTTAAGATGCTGCAGTTAAATGGCGTCGAGAATTTTGTCGCTTCTTCATCCAGTTTCTTATTTACTAGCTTTAAAGATCCAACCCGCTATGGATTGTCTCTGACTTTAGGTGGAGGGGAAGTAACAATGGTTGATATGGCTCAAGCGTTTTCCAGCTTTGCCAATGAGGGGATACCAAAAAAATTAGTTGCGGTTCTAAAAGTTGAAGATAAAAATGGTAATGTACTGTATGAATATAAAGATAATAATCTTGTTAAAAATATAAGAGAGCCAATAAATTATCCAAATTACTTAAATATCACTGGTAATCGGGCAATTTCACGGGACACAGCTTTTATAATTTCTCATATTTTGCTTGATAATAATGCCAGATCTGCTGCTTTTGGAGCAAGAAGTCAATTGAATATTCCCAAACACGTCGCTGTTTCGGTCAAAACTGGTACAACCAACGATCTACGAGACAACTGGACAATTGGCTATACCCCAAACTTTTTGGTGGCTATTTGGGTAGGTAACAATGATAATAAACCTATGTCGCGAGTAGTCTCAGGAGTGACTGGAGCAGCGCCAATCTGGAATGGAATCATGAGTTTTGTCATAAAAGATCAACCTGATTTATGGCCAAGGAAACCGGATAGTGTTGTTGGTCGGCAGGTATGCAGTGATAGTGGACTACTTATGGCTAGATCTCCCGAAGGAGTCGAAAGCTGTCACTCTAGATTTGAATATTTTATAAAAGGATTTGAATCGGTTTCATCGAGTGTTAAGTCAACAAAGGAATTTATTCCTGTAAGTAAAGATACCGGCAAGATGACGACTGTGGAAGATCCGTCTCACGAGATGCAGGAAAAAACAGTAATTAAAGATGGTATTTCTACTTATTGCGTTGATTGTGTCAATGATTTCGGTCCGAGCCCAACCCTGACGCCGACACCGTGAGGGCGTCAATCCCCGGGAGTGTGCCTTTTTCAATAAATTCTAGCATCGCTCCACCTCCGGTTGAAATATGGGTGATTTTATCATTACTTTTTTTATCTGAAATGGCAACAAGCGTATCACCACCACCTATAATTGTCACTGCATTTTCTGTCGAAATAATACTATCATAGATAGTATCAGTACAATGTCGATATAATTGATTTTCAAAGAGTCCTACTGGTCCATTCCAGACTATAGTTTTTCCCTGTTTAATAACTTTATCAAATTCTATTTCTGTCGCTGGTCCGAGATCATAAATAGCCAAATTGGAAGGAATTTCGGCAATAGGATGAACTTCAGGTTTAATATTTGGATCTTGTAAATTTCCACAGACTGCATCTAATGGGAGAATTAGCTTACACGGTGAATTTTCAACACTTGCCAATACTTGTTTAGCAGCTTCATTAGCTGTACTTTCTACTAAGCTTTTTCCAACTTGGTATCCTTGGACTTGGAGTAACGTATTGGCAATTCCACCACCCAGCAATATATAATCAGCAATTTTCATAAAACGGGAAATTAAACCAATTTTAGTAGAAATTTTTGCTCCGGCCAAAATTGCGATTAACGGGCGTTGTGGATTTTTAGTTATTTTGGAGAGCATTTCAATCTCTTTTTGCAGAAGTAATCCCGCATAACCTGGAATATAGTTCGCAATACCTACGATCGAAGCGTGCGATCGATGTACAGAACCAAATGCATCATCAACGTAAATATCAGCCATACGTGCTAATTTTTTTGCAAACCCGCTGTCATTTTCCTTTTCGCCTTTAAAAAAACGAATATTTTCAAGAAGTATTATTTCATTTTTTTTTTGATCAGCAATTATATGCTGTTTATTATCAGACTCAAAGTCAGTCATCAATTTTACGGTATAACCCGACACAAATGAGGTAAGGCGATCAATTATAGGTCTTAGCGAATATTTTGGGTCTATACCTTTTGGACGCCCAAGATGGGAGATTAAAATGAGTTTATTTTGCTGTTGAAGCAATTTTTTTATTGTTGGAATTGCCTGACGTATTCGTGTGTCATCTGTAATTTGTCCCTCATTAGATAAACTGACATTGAAATCGACGCGAATAATGACGCGTTTATTTTGTATTACTGCATCATCAATAGTTTTTATATTAAATCCCGCGATCATTTTAAAAAACTCAAAAATTCACTAACCATTTTTTTGCTACCTAAGACTATCGGTGTTCTTTCATCAAGACTCTTTGGTTGAATTTCAAGAGGATTATTGTCTTGGCTGGTAGCCGAACCTGATGCTTGGGTGACAATATATGACATCGGGTTGACTTCATACATCAGCCTTAATTTTCCATTTGGAGACTTGGAGTTTTCCGGATATAAAAATATACCACCTTTAATTAAGACACGATGAATATCAGCTATCATAGCTGAAGCATAGCGTAGGGTATATGGTTTGCCGGTTTCTTCGTCTTCCTTCTTTATAAAATCCAAGTATTTTTGGATATACTCCGGATATCGGTGATAATAACTCTCATTTATTGCGTAGCTTTTTCCGGTCTCTGGTACTTTCATATCAGGATGAGACAATAAAAAACTGCCAATTGATGGATCAAGAGTAAAACCATTGACTCCATTGCCACACGTATAGATAAACATAACGCTTGGTCCATAGACGACATATCCGGCTGCTACCTGATCAGAGCCTTTAAGAAGTAAATCAGCGTCACTTTTGATATTGTCCGGTTTTCGGTGAATAGAAAAGATGGTGCCGACATTTAAATTAACATCGATGTTTGATGATCCATCGAGAGGGTCTATATAGACGACATATTCACCATAATCGGTTTTAATAAGCTCTGGCTTTTCCAATTCTTCAGTGACGATAGCTGAGACATGACCTGTCTTAGTCAAAGTTTCGACTAAAATGTCATTTGAGAATTTATCCAGCTTTTGAACTTCCTCATCATATATATTAGTTGTTCCGGCAGAGCCTAAGATATCGACTAATCCTGATTTCTTGACATGGGAAGCGATGATTTTGACTGCATTTTCTATAGCAGTTAAAAGCAGTGTAAAATTTCCAGTGGCTTTTTTGAATCTTCTCTCATCTTGTAAAAGAAATTCGGTTAATGTAGTGGTTTTGTTTAACATAATTGATACTATTGGATAATATCAAAATATTAACATAATTACATTTTTTTTCAAACATCATTAAAACTACTAAAAAATTATGATTATTTATTATAATTATTGATTGTTAGCATTTAAAAAAACATATGAACAAAGATGAATTAATGAAAACCGCCAAGGCAATGGTTGCTCCCGGCAAGGGCATATTAGCTGCTGATGAATCTTCAGGCACAATAAAAAAAAGATTCGATACGATCTCAGTCGAATCAACAGAAGAAAATAGACGAGCATATCGGGAACTTCTATTTACCACTCCTGGAATGGAAGAATTTATTTCCGGTGTTATCCTTTTTGATGAAACAATAAGACAGAAAGCAAAAGATGGTACGCCGCTTCCGGCAGTCTTATCAAAAAAAGGCGTCATCCCTGGCATTAAAGTTGACAAAGGTGCACAAATGCTAGCCGGTTCAGAAAATGAAAAAGCGACAGAAG
>Ga0155999_121_pt3 | contig 13137 bp, 10 predicted proteins | sample RifCSPlowO2_02_FD_107653 | JGI IMG/M metagenome (GOLD analysis project Ga0155999, IMG submission 107653) | Candidatus Roizmanbacteria bacterium RIFCSPLOWO2_02_FULL_36_11 | reverse complement strand
ATACCGGCGGCATCAGCCTCAAGCCCGGAGCGAAGATGGGTGACATGAAGTTCGACATGGCTGGCGCCGCCGCCGTGCTGGGGACGATGGAGGCCGTCGGTCGACTCAGTCTTAACAGGCGGATCGTCGGTCTCATCGGAGCCACCGAGAACATGCCCGGTGGTAAAGCGACCAAGCCTGGTGACATCGTGAGGACCTTGACCGGCGCCACGGTCGAGATCGTCAACACCGACGCCGAGGGGCGTATGGTGTTGGCCGATCTCCTCGGATTCGCCCGTCGTCTTCAGCCGGCGGCGGTGGTGGATCTGGCGACGCTGACGGGCGCCATCGTCGTCGCGTTGGGGAGTCAGTATGCAGGCCTCTTCGCGAACGACGACGCTTTGGCCTCCGCCTTGCAGGTTGCAGGCGAAGCGACCGGTGAACCTCTCTGGCGCATGCCGTTGGGGAAGCGATACGATGACATCGTCAAGAGCAAGGTCGCAGATATGGCCAACTTGGCCCCAGGAAGTCCGGTGCCGGCCGGAGCCGTAAACGGCGCCAAGTTCCTGGAGCGCTTCGTGCAGTACCCGTGGGCGCACCTCGACATCGCTGCCACCGCCTGGGATGCCAAGGATATCTCCTATATCCCCGAAGGAGCTACCGGATTCGGGGTGCGGCTGCTCGTCCAGTGGCTGCGTGCCTGAGCCGTCGGTGAGGGGGGCGGCGGCAACGTCGCCCCCCTCGGCCGTCCTTCTTCAAAGAAGGACGAAAAAGTGAACCGGTAGGTTCAAAGATTGGAGGATCACAATTTGCATAGATCCATTTTTCCAGTCTAACCAACTTTACCCGGTCCATAAAATAACTCACTTGCTCACACTTGCTGATAAATTGTTTTTATCGGCAGATGAGAGAAAAAGATAAAGACAAGAGGATTGAGCATGGAGAATAGAGATTAGTAGTTAGAGATTAGATTATTTTATTAAATTACAACGATGAGTAAGTATATTTCCCCAAGTCATCATACTTTCAGCCCATTCTAGATTATCAGTTGGGCCGCTTAAACCTTTCTTTTTAAGTTTGGGATATTCGTTTATAAAATTTTGAATAGTTCTTTGAAGAATTATCGGTAAAATCTGTAGATTAATTTTATTTATATATTCTGTATTTTCTTCCAAAAAAATACCAATCCGTTTTTTTTTGGCATTATAATCATCCGCTGCCCAGTTACCGACGCGGTTCAAATTCATGGCGATGTCCAATATTAACGCTTTGTTATCCATTTTTTCTAAAATAACAATTTATGAACGATAGTATCAAATTTTGCTCTTATTTCTTCACTTAATATGTCCCGACTCGGATTATTTTGTCGAGGACGAAGATTGATAATAGAATTGTAATCTATCTCTTTTGTCTGCTTATCAATGCCGCCACCCCAAAGATTTTCTTGTTTAGATCCTTTGTTAAGTAATAATTGTTCGCCTTCAACATGTCTTTTCCCCCCACCGGTCATGATTTCTTTGTCAACGTCAACTACCAATTTAATATACCCATCAAAATCTTCCACTATTTTAATTATTTCTTCTTCTTTTATAGATTCTCTTATCAAAATAAGCATAAGGCAAATTATAGCAATTAATAAGCGGTTTCTCTATGTATTGTATTTGAAGAGTTCAAGGTATGTTCTAATTATGATTTTTATTGTCTTGACAAGATAAAATAATTGATCTATACTGGCAAAGGAAAAACAAGGTTATGACAGCACAACCTGAAGCACCAATTTCGCAAGAACTTCTCCAACAAGCCGCTGATAATTATTATCATTGTTTAAATTTACCAAGAGGAAGCAATGTCATCGTGGTATCAGAATCAATACCAGAGGGTGGACGAAATGTTGATGCAAGTGTCCTGTTGAGAAATACATTAGCAGACCAGATTAGACAAAAAGCTGAAAGAGATGACCATTCGGTAGCTCATTTATCATTTAACAATGAAACAACCGAAGATGAATTCCGCGATTCAACATCAAGAACGCTTTCAGAATATTGTTTAGAAGACGGCGATAAACCACCGGCGTCAACTACTATAGTATATTTGGGAGATTATTGGGCAAATAGAGGCGGTTTGTATCAGGCAGCAAACGAACATGGATTAAGGCATGATATTAGGATTGCCGGTTCAATCGGTCTAACTTCAGGAGATATCCGTGTTTTGAGCGCGCTCACAAGAGAAAAACAAAGAGAGATGTCGCAAGTATCAAATGTACTCGAAGCCAAATTTCAGAGGAATCCAAAGGGATTTATTCAGGTTAAGACTTTGTCAGCAGAAGGTCATGAGCATTTATTAAATCTTCCCTATGACTGTCATCAAGCTCCCTTCAAAACTGATCCCGGTCGAATTGATGATGAACATCCAATAAAAATGGGCGCCTTTCGATTTCATAATATTCCTGGCGGCCATTTTTTTGGAGCTCCCTATGAATTTAAACATACAAATGGTAAATTTGTAGCACAGGGCATTGTCTTTAATGTAGTAGATGGTTTGATTGCAGATATTACTGATGATATAGAGGGATCGTATGAAAAATTAGATCCAGATCAGCGACGAGCATTAGATTATGTAAAGGGCGGTGGTGGATTACCCTTGTCAGAATTGGGAATCGGATTACATCGGCAGGTTAATGTCCCAAGTTTTTCAGATTGCTCAATGTTGACCCGGACTAAATCAGGAGTATATTTTGGATTAGGTGAAGCTCATAGCGACACTTCAGAGGCTGAGCAAATTAGAGGTCTACCAAGCGGCCGCGTTCATTATAATTTTATCCTTTCTGATCCTGAGCTTAGCTTATTAACGCCATCTTTAGATGATCCAATTCCTATCTATCAACATCAAGCAACGGCTGATTAATTCGTTTTAACCAATAATCTGTTTTATTTCTTTGTCTAAAAGCAAAGTCGCTGCAAGTAAGGATGCATGTTTGTTTTTCAGCCAAAGTTGTTGATTTGTGTGTTTTAGAATAACTGCCTTTATGGTACTATTCATTGCTCGCTTTCCAGGACTACCCGCCGATAGATATTTATTTAAGATATTTAATGGATCCTGCCAGCTAGTTATTTGCTCTTTTGTCACAGTCACATTTATTTTTTCTTCATTTGTAGCTTTTTTAAATCCTTCAAAGTCAATTTTATCTTTGTTTTGGCTATATTTAATAGCCTTTTCGATTACGATTTTCCCGCTTCTAAAGGGTATATTATATTCTTGACAAAAAATTTCAAGCAGTGATGTTGCGCCGATAAAGCCCTTATTGGCTAATTCCATCATTCTTTGTTCATTAACTTTTAATTCACTGATAATACCAGCCATGATATTTGGCGCCAGAGTCGTTTCATTGATGATATCCATGATAATGTACTTCGTCCACTGTGAATCGCGGTTGTAGCCGATGAAAGCGCCCTTGCCTGACATGAGAAGACTCTGTAGCAGTCCTTGTGCATAAGCGGTTTTCCCTTTAATGACTTCCAATGTATCCGGATTTTTCTTTTGAGGCATGATTGAGCTGCCGGTTGAATAAAGATCGGATATTTCTAACATACCAAATTCCTTCATCGAAAGAACAATTAACGTTTCACTCATTATTGATAAATGAGTCATAAGGCTGGTTATACAATAGGCGACGTCAGCCTCCGGTTCATATCGGCAGGTGATAGCGTCAAGACTGTTTTCATCAGTTTCGGCAAAACCTAATAGTTGAGTTGTCAGATTACGATCAATATTAAAGCTTGTGCCATAAGAAGCTGCGTTGCCAAGAGGATTTTTATCAATTATTTGATAAAAGGCCATAAATTTTTCAATATCACGAAGTATCATCGATGAAAAACCCAAAAGAATATGGCCAAATGTAGTTATCATCGCATGTTGATGGTGAGTAAAGCCAGGCATAACTGTAGTTTGATACTGTTTAGCTTTCTGATTAAGCATTTCGACTAATTTCAAACAGCTAAAAACATAATTTAAAACCTGATCTTTCAAATAAAGCCTTACATCACAAACAACTTGGTCATTTCTGCTTCTTGCGGTATGGAGTTTTCCTACCTTTTCAATGCCATCATTATCAATGAGCCATGATTCGATATTGGTATGTACATCTTCTTTTTCCTTATGAAGAATAAATTGACCATTGTTTGCCAGTTTTTCAATCTCACAAAGCCCTTTTAAAATTATCTTCACATCATCTTTGCCTATGATTTTTTGCTTAGAAAGCATGAGAGCATGAGCTTTATTCACCGCAATATCATAGGGAATTAAAGCATAATCGGCTGCTTTAACATCTTGGACGTCTCTACCGGCACAAAACTCAACAGCCTCCTCAAGAGGTGTTTTTTCGAATGCTGATCCCCAGAGCTGAGAGATTTTTTTTGCCATTTATCCTATTATAAACAATTGATCAACCAAAACGATTATTAAAATAAGCAGGTGTCGCGACCGGAGGGGGTCCCAGTCAGCGCGGAGTTTCGGCGCTTGATACCGCTTTTTTCCGCAAACTTCACCCCACGGGTGAACCCAAGTTATGCTTCAAAAAGGGTATCTGCGCTTGAAACTGATCAACGAGCACTGGCTGGGACGAGGGAGTGACAGAATCTGCTTATTTTATTCACCCGTTCCGACGAGGTATATTGCGCGCCACGGTTTGAAATTAGAAAAAAAGTCTTTATTTATCGCCTCTTTCCCGTCTTTTACTACCGTGTAGTTGAAGACTGTCTTTGCACCCCACGCTGCCCAATCGACTTGTTTGACTTCGCCTTTTTTTAAAGTTGGATCATCCTGATTAAGTGGCTCAGGTGGAGGAACTGAATCATAAAGCCTAGCTCCGGATATCCGGGCGATCCGGCCATCTTTTTTTCCATAAAAAACAAACTTTAAATCCATCGTTGTTTTGTCTAATTCTCTTTGAATTAGAATATATGCCGGCGTATCATTAGCAAATCTAAAATCAGTCGAGGGACTGAAAACCGTGGCATCAAAACCGGGTTTTGAATCATTTTCATAATAGTGGACCCTGTAAGCGTGAGCTGTCCTTTTCGTGATTGGTAAGCCTGAATTTAAAGCCGCGCGAAAAAGAGTCGTTGAAACTTGGCAGACTCCGCCACCGTCGCCCAAAATGGTTCGTCCGTCTTTAATAATGTAGGCTTGTAGATACCCTGTATCGGCAGAAATATCACCAATGGTATTATTGAATGAAAAATTCTCATCTTTAGGAATAAGTACCCCATCAAATTTTGAAGATGCCAAAATCACGTTATGGATTCTGCCTGGAATTGAACCTTTATAATTCGATTTTCCCTCTCCAATCTTTTCGACAATTCCATAACTATTTATGGAAGCAAGAGTAATTTTTGGGCTTATAATTTGATCTTTGATAATAATTTTAAAATATTGCTGTTTGTCCACTTTGCTTACAATATCTTTAAACTGTGCTATTGCGGCTTCTTTGTCTATCTGCAATCCATTCTGTTCAATTTTAAACGCCGTGACTTTTCCATTCTCAAAGCGAAATAGAGCATCTTGGGGTTTGACATTATAGGTAACTTCAAGATCACTTAGACTGTCATACATTGGTTTTTCAGTGAAGCTTAATATGCTCTTAAAAGTAAATTTCCTTAAATTAAGTAGTGACTCTAACCGCTTCTGCCATTTGAGGATTAAATTTTGATCACGACCTATTCCGTAAGCCTGATTTGCTGTCTCGTCAATGTTTAAATCAAAATTAATGTCTTGTCCTGAAATCGTTGCAACTTGTAAATCATGATAATTAATTTCAAGTGTAATGTCTCTCAATCGTTTTTTTTTAGTAACTAAATATTTTTTTACGTCATTGACATTTTTTCCACCAAAATTTACATTATCCACGACGACATTAGGGTAAATCTTGCCCTGTAAATTAGATACCTTATTTGATATAAAGACGATAAAAATTAGGGTGACAACAAAAAAGACAAAACTAGCCACAAAAAACGATTTTAAGACGAAGATAACAATTTTTTTCATTCCTATAAATTATGCTAATATTATAGTATGAGTGATGAAAATAAAAGCGAAAATAATACATCTGAATCGACACCGGTTTATTCCGTTGAGGAGGAGACGCCAAACGTGGAACAATCAGATAACTCAGTGCCTTTAGAAACCGTGTCGGAAGATATTACCCCCGAAGGGATTTCTGATGCACCTCCACCAATCTATGAAGAGAATCGAAGTAAATTAATATTTATTGTCGTTGGTGCAATTATTTTTTTAGTTATTTTTATCTTTGTTGTGAAATTTATTTTGAGTTTTGGAAAAGCATCAGGCTCTAAAGTGACTTTGAAATACTGGGGACTTTGGGAAGACGCGGCGGTGCTACAACCTCTAATTGCTGACTACAAAAGGAAAAATCCCAACGTATCTATTATCTACACAAAAATGGACCCTAAAAGTTTACGGGAAAAAATTATTGCCCGTAATGAATCGGTGACGGATCGGCCAGATATCTTTAGATTTCATAATACATGGTTACCCCAGCTTAGTGGCGTCACATCCCCCATACCAAAGAATGTCATGACTAATGAGGAATTTGAGAAGACTTTCTATGAAGTGATTCAAAAGGATTTGAAGGTTTCAAATGATTATTATGGTATACCACTTGAGATTGATGGTTTGGTTTTAGTCTGTAATGATGAATTATTTAAAGCGTCCGGTATAGAATCACCTCCAACAACTTGGGATCAGGTGATTTCATATGCTTCAAAGATGACAGTTAAAGATGGTGGGAAAATACTCACTTCCGGTATTGCCATTGGGACGGCAAATAACATTGAAAATTTTTCTGATATTTTGGGATGGATGATTATGCAGAACGGCGGTCAATTAGATAATTTGACTTCAAATGAAGCAGTAGGTGCTCTTGAGCAGTATCGTGCTTTTGCCGATCCACCAAAGAATCTTTGGGACGAAACAATGGGTAATTCAGTACAAGCATTTGCAAAGAAGCAAGTGGCGATGATAATAGTTCCTTCCTGGCAAATTTTGACCATAAAGCAAATAAATCCCGATATTAAAATAAAAACCGTGTCATTGCCAATCGTTCCCGGAGGCAATCAACTTTCTCTAGCAACGTATTGGGTCGAAGGTGTATCTCGCTTTAGCAAGAATCAGCTTGAAGCCTGGAAATTTTTACGTTTTTTAGTGGAGAAAGACAATCTTACCAAATTATATCAGGAACAAACCAAAACCAGGCTTTTTGGAGAACCATATTCAAGAGTTGATCTTGGCAGCACTTTAGTACAAAATGAATATATTGGACCTGTAGTCGCCCAAGCGAAAAATATGAAAAGTATGCCACTTTCATCAAGAACTTATGATAATGGGTTAAATGATGAGATAATAAAATATTTAGAAGATGCCATTAATTCAACAGGAAAAGGTGTTTCATATATTGAAGCTTTTGCCACGGCCGACAAAGGCGTTAAACAAGTTTTTACCAAATATAAAATTCAGTAGACACTTATGTTTAATTTTTTAAAAAAAGACCAATTAAGCGAATCGGAAATATATTTCGGGTTAGTGTTAAAAGAAAATGAAGGGATTGGAATGATCTTGAAGGTTGATAAGAGATCAAAACGTCTTTCTGTTATAAAGGAACATAAAATAGCTTTCACTGATGGTTGGGAACGGCTGACAGAGGATGTTGACCAGACTTTGTATGAATTGGAAAAAGTGACTAAAACGCAAACAAAGAAAATAATCTTTTTTTTATATTCCCATCTTATCGATCAAAAATCCAAAAAAATAGAAAAACCCTATTTAGACAAGATTAAAAAAATAACAGAAAATTTAGATTTAAAAGCAGTTGGTTTTATCGAATATCATGAAGCGATCGCTCTATATCTTGAAAAAAAAGAAGAAGCACCTTTAACCTCAATAATAATTGAGCTAGATAAACCGGTGATTACTCTTTTCGTCTATAAAGGAGGCGAGCTCTTTTTTTCTGAAAGTATTGCAAAGACAGAGAATCTAGTTTCCGACATGGAAATCTTAATGTCAAAAATTAATGGTGAAATAATCTTACCCTCCAGGATTATTCTTTATGATTCAACTCGATTGATTTCAGAATCTGAAAAAATTATGGCTCATAAATGGGATGAGCGGTTGTTCATTCAAATTCCAAGAGTCGAAATTATGTCTGCAGATCACCTGCTGCAGGCATTGATTGAGGCATTTTCTGCACAAGTGTTTGATGACGCTCAAATTGAAGAAGTATTGGAAAAAGATGATTCTGATTTGATGGGATTTATTGTTTCGCAAGATATTAATGATATAAAAAATGCCCCGCAAACAAAAACAATAGTGGAGCCAAGTAATCCCATGATTGCACCGCCAAATATAATCTTAGATTCAATCGCAAAAAGAATAAAAGGAGTTGTTATTAACTTAAAGTCAATGAGTGGGCGTTTAGGGCAAAAAAAAATATATCTACTCATGTCCATTGCCGTTATAGGAATAATGATTGTGCTGTTTTGCAGCAGTTTATATTTCTTTCATACGGGTTCAGTGACTTTGTTTTTTGATGAAGTAAGTGAGGCAAAAGAATTTCGAATCAAAGGACATTTGACTAATTCTGGGATTGTCGAAGGGATTTCGATAGAAGAACAAAGTAAAACAGTTGAAATATCGGATAACATAGATACAAGTGGCGAAAAAATTATTGGCGAAAAAGCCAGTGGAATCGTGGCGGTCTATAACAAAGAGAAAAATGAAAAAACTCTTAAAAAAGGTTCCGTATTAGTTTCGACAAACGGCATAAAGTTTGCATTAGATGACGACATAAAAGTTGCTTCCGCATCTGAAAGTCTGACAAGCGAAGGGAACATTTTGACCGTGACGGGAAAAAACAAGGTACAAATTACCGCCGCAGATATCGGGTCTAAAGCTAACCTAAAGAAAGGTGAAAAATTAAAAATTGAAGATTTCTCTGAAAATATTGTATTTGCCTTAGTGGAAACGGATTTGACCGGTGGTAGCGAAAAGAGTATCAAGACAGTATCTAAAGATGATATAGCCAAGCTAAAAGAAAAAATTAATAAAAAGGCAGTTACGGAAAATAAAATATCTACACCTCAGGATGTTAATAAAAAAATAATTAATTCTTTGACATCGGTGACGAGCATACTCGACACCTATTCACATGAAGTTGGTGAAGAAGCCAATAGCATTAGTCTTAAAACAAAGGTAAAATTGGTTTTCTATGTATTTAACGAAGAGGATTTGAAGAAAGTCATTGTTAATAGTTTGAAAAGCAGTATAAGTGATGATTATGAAATTATTTCAACAAATTTGGCTTATTCAATAACTTCTGCAAAAAAAGAGGAAGGTAGATTTACGTTTTATTTAAAGACGACTGCGAAACTTGCAAAAAAAATTGATAAAGAAAGATTAATCGAATCTCTTCTTGGAACGTCCGTCGAAGAAAGTAAGTCACGTTTAAAAGAAAATCAAAAAATTAAGAAAATTGATATTAATATTCAAAGTCCGATTCCAATCTTACAATCTCGTATGCCTTTTTTTAAAGAACATATTAAGATTTCAGTGAAGTCGATCTGAGAAACCGTTATGGCACTTTACGTCTATAAGAAAAAAAAAGAGAACCCTCATCGACGCTTAATTACCGGTATTTCTTATAGTTCGATGATAATAGGTTCATTGTTTCTTTTTTGGTCTCTCTATCCAATTCTTTTTTTTGAGATGTACTCATTTATCAATTTTAGAACAAAACCAACTAGCCCATTGCCGGAATATAGCTCGTCTTTTATAAATACTTATAATTCAGTGCTCGGTGTTTCAAGTATCTTATCGACAAATTTATCCGATTATACAAAAGCCGGGGTTTGGTTTCCTTCTGTAGCTCAGAAGGTAAGCCAAGATCTTAAAGTCAAAGAATATACCTTATCTATACCTCGTTTGAATATAACAAATGCCAAAGTGATCGTTGGCGGTGACGATTTACTGAAAGGATTAGTTCATTATGCACCAAAATCTTTACCCGGGATGATCGGCAACGTCGCTATTTTTGGTCACTCACTCTTACCTCAACTAGCCAAACGAGGAAATGACTATCGGTCTATTTTTACATATCTGCCATCAATGGAGCGGGGAGATGAGATATATTCGACTGTAGATGGTGTCGCTTATGAATATAAAGTAGTCGATATTTTTGTAGTTAATCCGAATGAGATTTCAGTATTAAATCAAACTGACGACGATGTTTATATGAGTCTAATTACATGCGTCCCTCCGGGAACTCTCAACCAAAGGTTGGTTGTTAAGGCAAAGATGGATAAGCTTTAATTTAGACGGTTGATTAAGCCTATAAAATATGGTAAAATTACGTTTACAGCCATGGCTAAATCTACCGCTAAATTTAATAATTTAGACTATATAATTAAAGTATTTATCTACCAAATACTGCTTTTTTTTATCAATTTTTTGATCTTCACAGGAGACCTCATTATCTTATCTATAAGATATATACTAAGGCTAGTTATTATCTTACCGATAAATCAGCTAAAAAAGCTAATTCTGAAGCTATCAAGAAAGGTAAAACAAATATTTTCGCTGGTTATTAAACCTAAACTTCCATTAATAGATTTTTTCAAGATAAAATATTTTGTTATCGGTTTCTTAATTGCTTTTATATTCATACTATTATTTATAGGCATTGGTTTTATAAAGTCTTTACCTGATCCCAAATTGATTGGAAAAGTAAATTTTGCCGTCTCGACACAAATTCTGGATCGAAAAGGAAGATTATTGTACGAAGTCTATGGGAATGAAAATCGTATCCCAATAAAAATTGACACGTTACCTAAATATGTAATTTCTGCAACTATTGCCATTGAAGATAAGGATTTTTATAAGCACAATGGCGTTTCTATTTGGGGTGGGATATTAAGAGCATTGAAAGACAGTATTATAAAAAAAGATTTACAAGGAGGTTCGACTATAACTCAACAATTGGTTAAAGCTTCTCTTCTTACTCCGGAAAGAACCATCCAACGCAAAATTAAAGAAATGATTATTGCGCTTCAAGTCGAAAAAATTTACTCGAAAAGTCAAATAATGGAAATGTATTTAAATCAAGTTCCTTATGGAGGCACTGCCTATGGTATTCAACAAGCAGCTAAAGTCTATTTTGATAAAAATGCTAAAGATCTGACCTTGAGCGAGATAGCATATTTAGCCGGATTACCCAAGGCACCTAGTATCTATTCTTACTACGCAAATCCGGAATATGCCAAATCAAGAAGAAATGAAGTTTTGACAAAGATGCTCCAGCTTAAATTCATTACAAGAAGCGAGTTTGATAGAGAGTCGCCTCTTCCATTAAAGATCGTTCCTTTAAAACAATTAATTAGAGCGCCTCATTTTGTATTTTACGTAAAAAATATTCTAGAGCAAAAATATGGTATTAGATCGGTTGAAACAAGAGGTTTTCGAGTTCGAACAAGTTTAGATCTGGATATCCAAGATGAAGCCGAACTTATTTTATCAGAAGAACTCAAAAAAATTGAAAATCTAAAGGTTAATAATGGTGCGATTTTGATCACTCATCCTTCAACAGGTGAAGTCTTAGCGATGGTAGGATCCAAAAATTATTATGAGGACGGTGTCGGAGCATTCAATGTCACCACGTCCCAAAGGCAACCAGGATCATCTATAAAGCCGTTAATGTATTCGTTGGCGTTGACTAAGGGGTTTACAGCTGTATCTATGGTTGATGATTCTCCAATAATATTTAAGATTCCTGGTTCAAAGCCCTATCGACCAATCAATTACGATGGTACTTTTCACGGACTGATAACGCTACGATCTGCCTTGGCTAATTCTTATAATGTTCCGGCTGTTAAAATGTTGAATACTCTGGGTGTCAAGAATTTCATATATCATGCACGACAAATGGGAATAACCACTTGGGAAGACGAAAGTCGATATGGATTGTCTTTAACGCTCGGAGGGGGAGAAGTGAAAATGACTGATATGGCTGTTGCCTACGGCGTATTTGCCAATTCAGGTAATAAAGTAAATCTAAATCCTATTCTAGATATTTATGACTATCAAGGGTATCCAATAGAAGTGAATACAAAAGTCGATCGGACTCATGTTCTTGATGAAGGAGTTAGTTATATTATCTATGATATTTTGTCTGATGCAAAAGCTCGACTGGCTGCATTTGGTAATAATTCACCACTTAATATTCAACAGTTTAAGGTTGCCGTGAAGACGGGGACAACAAATGAAAAAAAAGATAACTGGACTATCGGTTTTACTCCAAAATTTCTTGCAGCAGTTTGGGTTGGTAATAACGACAATACACCAATGAATCCATTGCTGACATCAGGTATCACAGGTGCTGCACCGATCTGGAGTCGTGTGATGGCAAGCTTGCTATCTAAGAGTATTTCATCTGAGTTTGACGAAAATCCGCTAGCTACAAATACTTATCAAATACCAACTAATATTGTTGAAAAAAAATGTGGTGGTATCGCAGAATATTTCGTTAAGGGAACAGAAAAAGCCCCATGTCAGCCAGAATTTCTTTCACCTACACCCACAACAATACAACAGCAGTAACTGAGAATATAAGTTCCCTTCAATAGATTTACGATTTTACTTAGTATTAAAAAATTCTTGAGGTACTAAGAGAAGTCGAATTGCTTTGTTTCGACCAGTCTTCTCGTCTTTTAATCTCATGGCTACAAAATGCAGTGTATCGCCGACTTTAATTTTGCTAAATCCTCCTTTTTGAGAATCAAGAGTTTTGACATTCAGAATTGCTTGTTTCGTCTTTGTTTCTACATCTAAAATATATTGTTCTTTATCGGTTGTTAAAACACCGATGGTCTTATCATCCGTGTTGACTTCTATAATTTTTCCCGAAGCAACAAAATATTGTTTGTCGACATAAATAATGTTAGCACTAATGCTATCATCAATTTTTGTACCCGAAATGATTAAATAGCTGCTATTAATGAGGTCTTTTAATTTTATTTCTTTTTGGGCATTTCCAGTGATGGTATAAATTTTAGTAAGATCCGAGTCAACGGTTATTTTATATTCTATTTCCTTTTC
>Ga0155999_106_pt1 | contig 29648 bp, 24 predicted proteins | sample RifCSPlowO2_02_FD_107653 | JGI IMG/M metagenome (GOLD analysis project Ga0155999, IMG submission 107653) | Candidatus Roizmanbacteria bacterium RIFCSPLOWO2_02_FULL_36_11 | reverse complement strand
TAGCACAGGCACCGGCAATGACTACCTTTTCAATGTTTGATATCGTACACTGACTGACTATCTGTGGAGGTGGAAGTGATATCTGTGGGGTAGGAGTTAGAGTCGAACTTTTCGGTGTTAACGTCGGTTCGGTAGCACTTTTACAATCATTAGAAGTCCTACATTCAAGTCTGGCTTTTAATCCGCATGAAGATCCGCACTTTTTCGGACCTCCCGGATAATCCTGATCGGTACAGCCGCAGGCAGCAGATGTGTCTGGCATACAACATGCACTTAGTTGTGAGCCACCAATACAACCATTTGCAGAAAATTTCTTCGGATAACCTGCAGGGCAGCCATCGGTTTTAGCGATACATTTACCACCATCTCGTTCGCATTGAGATTTAGACGCGGTCGCTCCACACCACAGGAAGTCTTTTGAGACTTTACATAATTCCTTACAAATCCATTCGTTTGGCCTACTTTTGCATACAAAACTTGAATCATTCCAGATCAGATTTTGGATAAATTGACCGATGTCATAACAGGTTTTGGTAAGGTTATGTGATTCGACAGTATCCGGTTTTGTTATTGTTAAATCAGGCAAGTTAAGATACATGCCTGATATTGCACTTGAGCCAATAATTTTTCTAACATATGTGGTATTCAATTTAAGTCCATCAAGGGTATATGAAGCATGGACATTTGAAGTATTATTGCCATTATCTCTTAATGAAAAGATATCCAGGTTACGACGGATAGTGACACCGCCGCCTTTTGGTACCATTTCAAGATATCCCATAGACCCAATCATGGATGATAATACTTTACCGTCAATGCCAAATTTCTCACCGTTTACTTCTATTGAATTTGGTGCGACGCATAAATCAAGATTGTAGGTGAACTTAACACCGGTCGGTGGCGCAGTCGGGAAAGAGGTGGGAGAGATAAATGGCGTAATCGGGACTTTTTTACCCGAACAGAAAACCAGAGCTTTTTGTTGTTCAGGACTTAATGTTTTACAGAAAGCTTTGCAAGTATCAGGTTGTTTGTTGCAGATAAAAGATGGGTCTTGAGCAACCTGTAAGGCAAAATTATTTGCAATTTCACCAATCTTCGCACACTTTTCAGTTAAATCAATAGGTTCAGACATGTTGCCAGATATGGTGATAGGAGGCAGATCTGCATAATATCCGCCAAGCAAACCACTACCGGTAATTTTTCTCTTATATGTTTTACCAACAATCAGATTGTTGACAGTATATGATCCGGAGACTTTTGTGAGATCTCCTCCTGCTTGAGTTCCTTTCCAAAAGCCTAAATCAACAGATGTATTGTGAGAACCGTCGGCAGCTGTCATTTCGATTTTTCCAAAACTTGATATGTGTTTATTTAAGAGATTAAAATCTACTACCCAATTCTTTCCAAAGAATGTCACATAGGAGGGGATGTAGCAAAGGTCGAGATTGTAAGTGTAGGAGGCAGTGCCCACACTTGTTCCTCCTTGACATTGACTAGGGGTTTTACATGGCAGTCCGGCTTTACTGCCACAGTCTGAATTACAATACATTTGCCCACCTGGAGTCTGTTGATCGTTACAAGCGCAGGCTGCTGGACTGGAAGTTGCGGCTACACATTTGCCGTCTTTGACAGTCTTACCCTTGGCGCAGCAATAGAAAAACTGCGTAGAACCATTTGGTGCATAACGTTTACATAAATACGATGTATCCACTTTTGTAGACGCGCAGCCGTCATCTATCGCCGGTCTGATCTGTGAGCACATGGCGATACCGGTATAATTTCCGGGTGGGATACAGCAGTAAGTTCCTCTTCCGCAATTGAAAGCTAGATCATCTCCGAGACAGCGCAATCCTTTGACCCGGATATCATCAGCGGATGGGGAACAAAATCCTTTCAGGTCTGAGCATTTCATCTGCACTGGTGAAGGAGCTGGCTTGCTGCCACCACCTGGACCACCACCGCTTACGGGTGTACATGCCGAGCAGTCGCTCTTGCAGGTCTTTCCGGCGGGACAGACTTGATAGGTGCATTTATTTTCTTTACAAGTTTGATAGGTAGATTGATCTTTATCCCGGGCAGAAAATTTGAGTCGACAGTACCCATTCGGAACATCAAAAATCTTGTTGTCTCGTTCTTCACCTTGTTTACCGCAGTTTGGATTGCAACCGCCGGCAATATCGCATTTATTTAAGTTGTCACATGCTTGTCCGGCTTCGCCCTTGTCACCTTTTTGACAGGTTCCGGAACTGACGGCTCCACTGCTGCTGCCACTTCCTCCACCGCTTTTTAACTGCTCATCGGAGGGCGATGATCCTCTGGTGCAGCATAAGCCATCACCGGCTTTGCCCCCGGTCTGATCACAGTATCCTTGTTTACCGGTCCAGTCTTTGGGGCTTGACGGAGTGCTTTCCCGTTCACATTGTGGTTTATTTGTACACCAGCAACCGGCTCCGCCACCCCGAACGGTGTCGCTTCCTACAGGTCGGCAACATATCTGAGCACCGCCAATTTTTGCAGCACATTCTCCTTTAAATGGTTCGGATCCGGAAGATTTACAACCGCTGCAACTGGTTCTGGTATCACATTCAAACCCGGGATCTTTTCTCAAGATTAAAGCAACCTTTGTTTCTGCACCCGGTAAAATTTCAAAATCATTATGACATTTACTGGCATCGACCGTATATTTTGTATTCGGGCCGTCAACTTCCATTCTGTATTTACCAGGAGCTAAATCATTTATCCTCCGATGCGCAGCACCGTTTGGTCCTTTAGAGCGGTATTCCACACCTTCAGAATCGGTAATTATGACTTCAAAAGGATCGGTATAATATGAATAGTCTTTATTTCCAGCTGCTAATTTTTGTTCAAGTGAAGCTCTATCACAAGAAGCGGGCTTGCTATCAGGCCAATAATAAGCAACTAGGACTTCGAAATTTCCTTTGGGAACTGCTGTTGGTTCAGGTTTTTTCTCCAACCACCAACCGCCAACGACCTTGATATTGCAGCTGATCGGACCGCCATTAATATTTTGTAGGTCTCCTGAGCCTCCGGTATCTTTTTTGTATAGTGGCGATATCCCATTGTGACATTCGTGATCATCATACGTATCATAATTACATATTCTTAAATTGTTGCCTTTTAGTTCATATTCGGAATCATCATATTTGAGTACCCAGCTGAAAGACGGGAAAGATCCATCAGTCTGGCGGGGGATGATGCCATACTTGGCACCGAGATCCTTACCACCGGTAGAATATTTTTTCTTACCGTTGACAAAAGTGTCCCAACCGGTTTCTATTGTTTCGCCGTTAACTTGGGTGACAGACTTGTAGCCCCATTTTGAAGGATTTTTAAAAGTTTTTATCCAATCTGTGGTTTTTGCATCAGAGATTTGGACTGCTGCGGAATATTGACAAGATCCGGGGGCTGGTGATTGTACCGGATTTTGCAATGGCGTGATCCCGGGCAATGTCGGCCCCGGGACGTAAGAAGGTACTGGTATGATGGCATAAGTCGGGCTGAGTACGCCGGATGGGTTGAGTACGCCACCAGTTAGCGCAGTCACAAAGGTAGGCAGTGGCTCCACGGTAAAGGTTGGTAATGGCAATATCTGGCTTGGGATATTCAGAACAACTCCCATATTGATTCGATCATTACTGCTAGGACAGCTAGTTTGAGCTTGGTAACTTGCTCCGTTACATGATGTAAAAGTTTCAACATTTGTTTTAAATGCTCTCAGGCTTCCGGTAAACGTACGATAATTCTTTTGGATAGTCATCTTGATTTTGATCGGATCAAAATCAAAATTTACATCAGGGATACGAAAGCTGACTATACGGTTAGTTTCGGTCAGGTTAGCTACATCAATTTCCTTACCGATTTGGACTTTACGGCCTTCTGAAGCCTCACCTATGATGGTGAATCTGATTTGTTTGATGCGGGCATCACCCAGTGGTAAAGGACCGTTTATTTTGATTTGACCACTGATTTCATAGCTAATTGCCACCGGACTTTCAGTTGGTTCTGGTTCATCTATGACTTCTGTTGGTTCAGGAACTTCAATGACTTCTGTCGGTGCGGGTGATCCAGGTTCTTCATCTGCCACTGTTGGTTCTGGTCCGTCGGTTGGCAGAGTTGGTGCCGGAATTTGTGTACTACCGTCTTTGCTGATGCATGTTTTATAGGCCGGTCCTCTGCGGAAACTGCAGATCAAGCCGCCGTCACAGTCACCGTTACGAGCACATTTTCCACCTTCGGTGACTTTCCCATTAGTACAATAATAATATGTAGTGTTATAACAATAAGATCCTAGATTATTATTATCATCGCTGTCCCACCAAACCATACTTTCGGCATTGTAATTGGGGCAAATACTGGTTTTATCTACACAACGCAGTTTTAAAGTTCCCTCATTTTTTGTAGAGCCGTTAGGTACGCATAATCTTCCGCAAAATGTCCGTGGCGGTACGGCTTGGGGATTGACGCGGGTATTTTTCAAAAGGGCGTTTCCGACGAGTATGGCAGAGCTGATGACAAGTAGCGAGCCGAGGGTTAGGAGGCTCGCAATCTCACCTCGTTTATTTATCCGCCAACTGGCGGATTGATTTTTAAAATTGTTATACATGTAAACTATTCTCCAAAGCAAAAATCCAGTCAAATGTCATCTCAAACTTATCATCTCATTACCTTATAATTCGCTCCCAAAGTGGTCCCGACGGTATTTTTTCCATTTAATCCGGTATAAGTTTCAAGCGGATCAAAGCTAATCAAAGTTTTATTCACTTCTTTTTTAGCAGTGACATCAAAAGTCATGACCACGCCTTCCCTAAGATTGTCTTTATTTTCGGTACTGACTGCTGCATGAAAGTATAAAACTCCGGCTTCAGCTTGCCTTTTATCTTTAATTACAGTGTCAAATGCATTACCGAGTTGGGGATTTGTCACAGTCAGGACAGCCGGATCATAAGTTAAACCGATATCGACTGCAGTGACCGGCAGTTCTGAAATATTGACAGATGCGGTTTTCTTTTGGCCAACCGTGAGGGTGTCAGTAGCCGGAACGATAGTCAATGTCGTGTTATAAATTTTCTTGCTGGTTGGTTCTGTTTGCGTAGTCTCTTGCTGAGTGGCAGGAGTTACGTTTGACTTTTTGAAGAGATATCCACCGACCAGAAAGCTGATGACGAATATGACTAAAAGCAAGATTATGAGAAGAAAACGTCGGTTTTCATCAAGTTTTTTTAATTCAGTTAAATCTTTTTTTAAGCTGGTTTGTATTTTAGACACTAAATTATTCATATAAGATCATTCTAGGTATTTATAATTCAAAATGTCAAGTGCAAATTAATTCTAGGCCAAATTTGCACGCAGATCCTGGAGACTCGCATCCCGACGTCACGTCGGGATAAGAGTTCTAGCAGGGTCAAGGGGTAAAGTAGTTGTAGTTGGTTAAATTGGTTGGAATTGGTTCGAATTAGTATTAATGGTTTTACTTGGCCAATTAAACTAACCCTGATGGTACCATCGGGGACTAATGGCTAATTCAACTAACATATACAATACCAGGGGAGGGTATATAAAGATAAATTCAAAACTCAAATGTCAAAATTCAAAATATACTTATTGACATTTATTAAAAACTTATCTATATTGAAATTAATGATGAAAACAACCATCTATACCATCACTAATTGCCCTTTCTCTCAAGCGGAGAAGGATTATTTAAACACCAATAAATTCCAATTTGAAGAAAAAAACCTGGAAGAACATCGTGAGTTTTTGGCAGAGATGCTTGATTTGTCTGAAAAATGGGCGGGCGTGCCTTTTACGGTTTTGACTAAAGATGACGGCACGCTTGTTAAGTTGAAAGGATTCACCAAAGACGATTTTGACAAAGCTTATGGTTTGGTTCAAGCCAACCAACCAACTAGTCAACCCGTCAACCCGCCAACCAGCCAACCCTTCGACTCCGCTCAGGGTAAACCCGCATCCAATTTGCCATCGGAAGCACTTGTTAACGGCATATCATCAAATAGTCCGCAACCGGCTGTTGTCCCACCTCAGCCACCAGCCCCGACTACGTCGGAGCCGACTGCTCCTGTTTCACCGATTCCTGCAGAGCAACCGCCTGTCCAGTCGACACCACCGACACCACCGACTCCGCCAGCTGGCGGACCCTCAGTTCAAACCCCGCCAGATCATCCTGTCATTCCTGACCTCCCACAATAATAAATATTGCCTCTTGATTTTTATTTTTTATTATTGATATAGTTAATTATTGACGTCATGCAACAACAATTAATTGAATCTAAGCGTGATTTAGTAGTGCATAAATTAACGGGTATCCTTCTTGACGCGCTTCAGAATGATGAGCTTGAGCCTGAGGACGGTGCGCTGATTGCCGGCTATATCCTTGAACGAAAAAAACAAGTAGTAGATGAAGCTAGTCTTAATCAATTCATGACTGAAATCGCTGAAAAACTGGATATATTTCGTGGCTTTATAAATCTACAAAAGGAAAAAGACGCCCAGAACAGTCTTGATACCCAGAAATTAGAAGACATTAAAAGTCAGCTCGTTGGATTGGCGAAAATGACAACAAATTAATATGGTAGCTACACCTGATGTACAAATTTCCCGTCAAGCCGCCAGAGGCATTGCGGAAATGATGCCTCGTCCGGACGTGACTCCGACCATGATCGGTGGTATGGCAGCGGGGGATAGGGCAACATTTGAGGATGCTCGTAAGGCATATGCGTCAGGTCAGGTTGAACAAGCGCTCCATACTATCGCCGGTGATATCATTCCCTATAGTCCAGAGGATACTGAAAGAACCATAATAACCAAGTTAAGTTCTGCCCGTAGCGCTGATGGAAGAAAAGCTAACCCAACTGATGCCAGAGAAATAACCCGGGTCAATACCGCAAGGGCAGAAGTAGAGCGAGTTCGGCAATTTCTCGAACAGGGAATTATCAATCCTGCGACAGCCGACCAGTTAGTTAATTATATGCGAACCAATAACCCGATCATGAGAGAGGTACTGGATTCGCTGCCAAATGCCGGTGCCCGTCGTGCCTATATGGAGAGATATATAAGAGAGTCTCAAACTTTTAAAGCAGAAGCAATGCAACTATTTAAGGATAGACTGGCACCCGGGAAAGGACCGGATAGCGAGGCTGATGTCATTAGACTTCGTCAGCAGGTGGCGGACTTGACGGCGGAATTGGCCGCATCGCCTGCGACAACTGCGACCGCATTAACTCAGGCTCGAGCAAGATTAACAACCACTGAAAATAAACTGGCAGCGGCAGCTTCTCAAAAAGCTCAACTGGACCAAGCTCGTCAGCGACTTGCTTCGATCCAAGGTCAATATGCCCTATCAGAACAAATTGTCAATGGAATGGGCACCAATATGGATTTTGCACAAGTTGAACAGATGATTACAACAGCTCAAAGTGCATTAAGTACAGAATTAGGAGCAGCCACTCCAGATACATCTAAAATAACCAAGTTACAAAATCAAATTCTAAACTTACAAAAGACACCTGCCTTTGTGGAAGTAAAAAATGCGCAGAAAGTCGTTGCTGAACGGAATGGATTAGTTTCTACAATAAGTAATCTTGAAACCACCATTACTCCTCTTGAGACTGATCTTGCCAACCGAAAATCTAGAGTGAGTCAAATTGAAGAGGAAATGAGTCAAGGTTTAAATCCAAAAGATAGATTAAAGAAACAAAGTGAGCTGGATGTTGCCAGACAGCAGTTGGCTGATGCCCAGGATCGGCTTGATGCGGAAATGATCTCGATGCATCGAGATATCACCCATATCGCCCAGGATGCAATGACGACCGCGATTAATGGTTCATTAGAGGATGCCAAGGGTAAATATCTTGAAAAAGCCCGCGAACAAGCTGAAAAGGACAAGACGGAAAAAGAACGGATTGCCTTAGTGGCTCAAGACAAACTGGCGAATATCTGGAAGCGCCGTCATCGAGATTATGGCCGTTTTGGTTTAGGTCGCCGCTGGCTCGGCGCGACAACTTTAAGTACTCTTCGACCCGATTTGAACCGAACGACGAGCAGAATGAATGTTCTTTTGACCGCTGGCAAAGACGGTTTGCTTCGCAACATTGAAGCAGTTCCGGACACCGAGCTTATGGGGAGGGGAATCGGTATGACCCAAGCAGAAGTGACCGCATTTCGTGATAATTTAAAAGACAGCAAATTTAGAACCGATTTAAGCGATCGGTTATCAGGAGAACTAGCCACTGATTATCTTCTATCAGGAGGCAATTTTAATCAGGGCGTGGTTCGAGCCATTGCAGGATCACCGATTGGTGTTGAATTTATCAGAAACGGAATTTCAAAAGCAGAGCAGGTTTTGAGTCTTTATCCGGATTTGCAAGCTGATTTAGCCCATATTAGAAGTCTCGAAGGTACAAATCATTTTATGGCTGAGCTTTCCCAATCGCGTTACGCCAGAATTGCTTCAATTCTTGCTGCACTTGGCATTTTAGCCATTGGTCCGGCAACCGCAGTCCATGCTGCTGCTATCGGTGCAACCACAGCAGGCCCACCGCTTCTGAAACATCTGTTTGTATCCAAGTTAGGAGTGACTACATAGTAATCGTATGAGGTGTTCTTGGCGCATGACTACGTGATATATTTGCGTGTGAAGATGTTGAAGTACTGCTTCCCGATGCCGATGAGCCGGTTGAAGATATTTCGTTTTCCTCTCGTGGTTTAATGAAAAAGGATAATGCTGTCAAAAGACCAAGATTAGAGATGTCAACACCTTCATCTTTCATATCTTCTTCCCACTGTTTAAGTTCTTCATACTGGACTCCGCCCGCTTTCAATCCACCACGATGATATTTGTACATCCGTCTCCATTCTGCAGCCGAGATCGCCAACGTTCCGACACCGTGTCTTTCTCCAAAGCTCTGGGCCTCCAGTAACCCGGCAGTGAACTGAGTCGTAAAATTCGTTCCTTGTTGTTGAACCATGCGCTCCAGCATTTGTCCTGATTCAGTTTGAGCAAACGACTCAAGGTCCAAAGTTTGCCAAAGTTTGCTTTTGGCAACGGCCCATTGTTGATCAGGTGATCCGCCGCCGCAGTCACCGACCTGGGTGATAATGTCAGCACGACGTTCCGGAGGATAGATATTGTCAAAATTAACCAGTGGATTTTCTCCGCCAGATAATATCCGTAAAAATACGCGGTGTAAACCGTCTTTACCTGATGTAATGATATTAAAATCTTCAGCCATTCTTTGTTTGTCAGTACATCTGACACCGCGTCGGTCGAGAGGTGAGTATTCATCTTCTATACCATATGTCAACCGTCTGACCGCCCGGGCTTCGTTATTTCTATTCTCTTTTTCTAGTTGTTGGGCGTCAGCCTCTCCTTTTCTTCTGGCAGTGTCAGCCAAAAGTTGACTCCGTTCTCTCATGGTATCAATCATTGAATCGGACATAACTCCTTCATAATCTCCGAGCAATTTTTCCTGCTCGGTGGCTTGTTCAGCAGCCCGTTCAGATTTTGGTCGACTTCTTTCTTGACGAGTCAGTTCATCGACTTCTTGCTTCATGACGTCGAGTTCACTTTTAATACCGCCTTGTCGTTCACCTTTGGCATTAGCCCGGCCATAGACATCATCTTCAACTTCCTGATAAACTCGGGTATCTTTTTTTAAGTCACCGTCATAATCATCAACGTGTTTTTCAATTCTGATTTCGAGATTATCCCGTTGACTGGTAAGGCGCAAATTTTCAGCAGTCAATTCGGTTCTTTTTGTTTCTAATGATTGTCGTCTAGCAGATGTCAGACCGGTTCCTTTTAGTTCTGTATCTAATCCCGCTACAACCGCTTGATTTTCATTAATTTTAGCGTTTAAGCCTGTTGTTTCTCCTGTCAGAGAGACGATCTGTCTGACTGCGGTCGGATGACTGATACCACGTTCACGGCTGAGATGCAGTGTCATGTCTTCCATGACGTCTTCGACATTGCGTCCTTGTCGGAGCTGCTCCTCAGCATCTTCCAGATTAACTTTTTGACCGCTTTCAGAACTTAAACGTCGTTTGATTCTATCCTGAACACCTTTAATCCTATCGCCAGCAGCTGCTTCAGCTGAGGACTCGGTCGGTTTTAAACCTTGAGCTTGCAGCCGGAATTGTTCGACCCGGCCGGACATTGCCGCCTGAAAATCAGAAGTATCAGCAAATAATTGTTCAGCACGTCTCAGTTGTTGGTCTAGCGGTTGTTGAGCTACATCGGGAAAAAGATTACGGAAAACTTCAGATTGAGTAAAGCGGGTGAGGACTCGTTGACGTAATTCCGTATATGTTGCAATGGTTCTCGCATCAGCATTAGCCAGACGCGGATCAACTTCTCTGAGGATAGTATTAAGTTGTTTGCTATTGTTGGCTGTTCTTGTGTGTAAGTCGATACCTTGTTCGGCAGCGCGTCGTGTCACTTCCGCATAAACTTGATAATCAACCACGGCATTATCAGCCCGTTGCAACCGTTCTTGTTGAGGCGCCTCAAATTTACTCCTAAGCGCTGTGGATTCTTCCGGTGTTTGCGGACGGATTCTGGGCCGGGACGCTTCGACCAAAACCTGTTCGGGTGTTTTATTTTGATGATACCAGTCAATAGTCCTTTGTGCGTTTGCATCGATGGTGATGCCGGCAGGTGCTTCTCCGGGTCTTAAACCAGCTGCAGCGATTTCTTGTGTGGAAAATGGTTTTTCCTGTTCGGGCGTTGCCGGCACCACTTGCGTTCGAATCGGTTGTGCTCTTCCAAAAGCGCTTCTTCTTCCACCGAGTACCGGCCGGTGTGGCCGAGGCATAGATCTATTAATAATTGGTATTCGCATAATATTATTTAACAGCTGTCAATTTTTTTAGCTTATCCTGAATTTCCAATAATTTTTCTTCATCTTCTTTAGCGACATCAACACTTTTAAAATCAACAAATACTTTTTTATATGGTGCCCAATGATTCATCAGATCTTTCAAAAAAAGGACAAGTTCTTCATGGTTTTCCAGCATGTTTATGCTAGTGAGGATGTAGCGGGCGGATTTTGACATTTCAGTTGAGGTCATTTCTCCACGTTCAAGTGCTGCAACCATCGCTGTCGTTAGCTGGTCATAAGCTTGTTTTTTTTCTTCGGGTAACAGCGGAGTCATAAATAAACTATATGAATATTATTTAGAGTTGTCAAGAGGGGTATTGGTTTAAGAATTATTAATCTCTTATCAACCTCGGAGGTTGATTTTGACTAGTGGTTTGGAAAGAAATAAAAGGATAAATCGTGTAATCAAAGTATGCGATTTCGGATCAAAAAAATTCGCAGCAATATTTTAGATTCTAAATTCCTGAATTTGAAATTGTAAGATAAATATTTATTATTCTCCTAAATCAATTCCAAGTAGGCGATTGATGACTTCTTTTTTATAGCGTCGGTCACCGCGGGAATTGATTCTTATTGCCGGTAATTTTCCTCGCTTTCCCCAACGCTTTATTGTTAGGGGAGAGACTCTGAGGATATCGGCAACTTCGCGAATAGTAAGAAGATCAGGTAAGTCATCTAGTGATATTTTGTTTGTTTTTTTGTATCCTATTGACATAGTGCGTATTATATAAGTAGTAGATGATCTTGTCAAGAGCATTGTATCAAGACGTTTTTAACTATGAAACATGAATCATGAAACATGTAGCATTTTTTATGATTTGATATTGAATACTAAATACTTAATACTTTATACTAAATACTAACTATGTACCTTGGTCCTTTTTATTTTGATACCAAAGAAATTTTCTTAATTATTGCAGCTATTTTAATCGGATGCGCATGGTTTTTTGGTTGGCAATTATGGTGGTTTGATAAAGAAAAATTGTTGACAATAATTATACTGATATTGATTACCAAGGGATTGCTGCCTTCAATTCATAATGAAGCTTTTTTTATTTTAGGGTTGGTGACAATTTTTTTAACCCTGTATCTTTCAGTATTTCAAATAGTTTTATTTTTCTTTATCTCCTTTTTACTCTTTCGGCTCTTGAAAGTGATCTAACGATCTTGACACCCGTCGGGTGGATTTACCTTGACACCCTACGGATTTTATCCTAATTTTTCCCTATTTAGGTTTAAAAAAATTTTGATAAATTAACGGCAAAGGGAATATTGTGGGACATATACACACCACCAGGGTTTGTTACTTGGAGTAGGCGTTGGTGTAATTGTCGTTAAAGGAGTAGGTGAGGGAGTGGGACTTAAAATAATTGTTGGTGGTATTATTGTCGGTACTGGTGTCAATTCGACCGTTGGTGATATCAATACTATCGTTGGGCTTACCTCTGGAATTGAAGGTGTCGGAGTAATTTCGATAGCATCATTGACAGATCGAAAAGCATTTATTCTTCCATATCGCCAGTAGTTTCCAGTACCGGAAATATTATCAGCATTAATTTCGATCAATGATCTAATTTGCACATTGGAGAAATTATTATCCATAGATCTCAAAAGACCTGCTAAACCTGAAACATGAGGGGTTGACATCGAGGTACCTGATAAATTTCCATAATTGATCGGTCCTATATTGTTCGTATGATTTGGCATAGTTGAATAAATATTTGTTCCAGGAGCTGCTACATCGACCCAACTTGCCCCATAAGTTGAAAAGGAAGCTTTAACATCATTTTTATCAATAGCGGCAACAGCAATACAATTGTCATATAGGGCTGGATATTGTGCCTTGCTTTTTCCAGTATTCCCGGCAGCGCAAGTAACAACTGCGCCTTTAGTCCAAGCATAGTCGATTGCATCTTTTAAAGTTTGTGTTCCGACCGATCCGCCGAGACTTAAATTAACAACGGAAGCATTATTATCGACTGCAAAGCGTATACACTCTGCGATCCATGAATGATATCCTGAACCATGATTGTCAAGTGCTTTAGCGTTGATAAGTGAGCTATTATATCCCACTCCGGCAACGCCTAAATTGTTATTCGTTTCCGCAGCTGCTATGCCGGCTACATGAGTTCCATGACCATAAATATCATCAATACTTATCTCATCAGTACAATTTCTTTGAACAACAATTTTTTGACTAAGATCAGAATGGTTTTGATCGATACCGCTATCAACGATTGCAATTCTAGTTGACGGCGACCCTTTTGTCGAAGTCCACGCCGATGTATCATTGCCAGCTGCTATGATTTTAAACATACCCCACTGGGCGTTGTTGATAATTCCAGGGTCATCAGTCAGCTCTAATGCTTGGACTTTGTAATCAGGTTCAATAAATTCAATCATCGGATCAGATTTTAAAAGTGAAACATACTGACTAATTTTGTTTGTTGGTAATCCGACGCTGTATGTTTTCGGAATTTTCAATTGCCTGATAAATCGCAAATTTAGTCGTTTAGTCATCTCTTGGACTTTGGATATCGATTCGACCTGTCGGGTTCTGATTATTATACGATCCGTTGAATTAAGATTTTCTTTAAGATTGTTATCAAAGACTGCTTGAACTTGTGTGAATAAAACAAAATAGAGGAGGAGAAAAAAAACAACTATTACATTTTTTCTCATAGTTAACATTATAGACTACATCCTCTTGATGTCAATGTCAAGATGGTTTTTTTGTAAAAAAGCTCATTGATGTAGTTTAATTATCAATTGGGGGTTCAGGAATAATTCCAGAAACTCTGATAAATTCAGGTTCTACTCCATGGGGGATAACGACTTCAGGATAAACAAACATGCCCTCTTTATCAGATGGTTTTAGCCTTGAATATTTATCTAGTGTCAAAGCTCTGTCCCAATAATCTTGTGCAAATCCGCCATCGTCACCGTAATCACGAAGACCACGCGAGGCTTCTGTGTACACACCCTGGTCGGTGACGAGTGTTCCTGCAGGATCGACCTTCATCTCAACGACCACTGCTCCGGGTTTCCAGTTACGTCCTCTTTTACTCTTATCATAAGGCATACCCTTATCAGGATAAGCGAAAACAGCATCTGCGCGAGAGAATCCTTCTGGAGCTTTTTCATCAACCACTCGATCTGTTTTGGATCGATCGGGTGATTTATACTGCTCATCAGTGGGTAATAATCCCTTCTCGGCTATTTCCTCGAGGCGGGCTTCGGGCATTACAAAATAAACACTTTGATATCCCTCTGGCACTTCCCCAAAATCCCGTCTAAGCAAAGGATTTTCCGGATGTCTTTGTTTTAAATCACTCAATAACGTTTTTTGTCCTTCATTACTTGTCGGAGTCTCAGCGCCATTATTCCAGGCTTCAACTTCTGCTGGAAGCGCCTCTACTACCCGTTCTACATAACCTACCGTTGCATCGACCAGATCTAGGAGTGGCTCTTTACGAGAATACTTTTTACGTAATGCTTGTATTTTAGCCTGTAGTTCAGGAGAAGGAGTTTCTACTTGAGGATTGAAAGCTACGCGTAATAAATTATCCGGACCGATACCTGCTCCGTGTGGTAGTTGAATAACAATTCCGCCGGCCCTGACAGAATGATACATACTGATAAGTCGATCCTCAACACGAAGATATGTCATAGCGGGATTTTGATCTGTGGCTGCAATACTGAGATCCCTAATAATTTCAGAAAGCTCTGAAGGAACTTCAGCAATAGGAGTATCGGCACCAGTTCTACTCATTCGATTCCTATTGATTTCATCAAGGTTAATTATATTAGTCAACGGTGTGACAAAGTTACTGCCACCCTCAGCTTCGGCAATATTATGAATTCTGGAACTTGCCTGGTCCATTCTGTCTATAAGTCCTCGTTCTTCAATAGCTTCCAATACGTGTTTTGGCCCTTCAGGTTCTTGAGGAAGAACTTCAGTTCTTTGTCTGTTAAGAAATTTGAATAAACCTCTGTTCCTCGGTTGTTCTGCTTGCGGTGTTTCCCTTACCGGATCTTTAAGGAGTTCTCCCTGAGGTCCGAAATGGGTTGCCTCAAATATTGCTCCGGTTGGAAGTGGTGCTTCATTCATAATGCTTTTTGCGTGATATAATTATTCATTAAATCAATTGATTGTTGAAGTTTGCCTTCGTGGATAAGCTTTTCTGCCTCTGTGATACCTAAATCTTTATCTAGCTCTTGTTTTAACATCAGATGCTTATGAACAATGTTACTTAACTCAACAAACTCATCATCCAGTATAGGAAGAATTTTATCTATCTGTTCATCAGTTATCGTGTCAGGAAGAGCGCGAAGTATATACTTTGAAATTTGGGCCGCGCGCTGTAGAGTGATTTGTTCCTTTTCGAGTCTGTCAAGCAGTAAACTCGCGACATCCGTTTCAAGATCATACAATTTTTGAGAGGTCACATTATTTAAATAATATAATAAAAATAATTCTAGTCAAACGGAAATAATTATCACACTCAAAGGTGATTAACCTCAAAATCTGATGCAAACTTTGAGCCTATCCACCTCTAAGGTGGTTAGGCTCGACTTTTGTATCGATTTTTTCCACTTGCAATTTTGAGGTAGATATATATAATAGTAGGATCTCAAAGACCAAGGGTTCTCGCGATAAGATCGGAGGTAAAATTAAATTCCTTTGCAAGAGAAAAACATGCCCAGTAAAATCAAAACGCAAAAAGTTGCTTCGATAGTTGACAAACTTCAAAAAACACCAAATTTTGTTTTAGTTGATTGTCAAACTACTACTCATAAAAAGTTGGAAGAATTGAGAAAAAAGCTTCACGACGGCCGCTCATCTGAAGATAGAAAGCCTTTTTTCGCTGTAAAAAATACATTATTCAAAATAGCCCTTCAAAGGGCAAAAAAAATAGATTTATCCGACGATTCCGCTCTAAGAGGCCAAACGGCCCTGTTGACTTTGCCTATGGATTGGAGCGACGACTTAAAAACTTTTTATACATTCGTAAAAACTGAAGGTACTCTCAAGTTTAAATTAGGACAAATTGATGAAAAAATATATTACGAGCAAGATCTTTTGAGATTGGCACAATTACCGGGGAAAACCGAATTGATTACTAAGATTATTATGTCCTTTAAATCACCACAAACAAGATTGGTAAGATCGTTAAATCACAATATGACGAGGTTAGTATATATATTGAGAAATAAGGGAAATTAATAGTAACTCATAGAAATGGGGTGAAAAAAAGATGACCGATACAAAAACTGAAGAAAAAAAATCCACCTCCGTTGAAGCTACTGTGGACAAGTCAACTTCCACTGAGGCTAAAGTAGAAAAGGGAACAAAGCTTTCTTCAAAAATTGACAAAATCGCAAAAGAGATCGAAGAATTAACAGCGATTGAACTTTCAGAACTGTCTTCATATCTTGAAGATAAGTTTGGAGTTTCTGCAATGCCGATGGCGATGGCTACACCGATTGCTGGTGGAGCACCTGCTGGGGCTACAGCAGAAGCAGAGGAGAAAACTACCTTTAATGTTATCTTGGCAGAAGCAGGAGCAAATAAATTAGCAGTCATTAAGGCAGTCCGGGAATTAAAACAAGATCTGGGACTAATGGATGCAAAAAAACTAGTTGAGTCAGCGCCAAAAGAACTTCTTACAGGAGTTAAGAAGGATGAAGCAGAAGCAGCCAAAAAAAAGCTTGAAGAGGCAGGAGCTAAGGTTGAATTGAAATAATGATAATTGATGTAAGAAGTGTGATGTGGGAAGCTAGAAAATGAAGTGAGAAGTGTGAAAATTCCCACTTCTAGCTTCAAAGTCTAACCTCTAATTTCCCACGTCTCATTTCCAAATATTCTCCGCAATCCCCTTGACATTAATTCAAACGATATGATACTCTTTAAATTAAATAGCCATTTTATTTTAAAAAAAATATGAAAAATAGGCCACAGGTTGTTGCAATGCTCTTATTCATTTTCTTAATTCTGGCAATCACTTTGACAATATTCTTCGCGACCAAAGAAGGTCGAGATGTTCGTTCTCGAGCACAAGCAGTCCCGCTTTGTACCGGCGCAGTGACAAACTTTGTCCCGAATGATCAATGTCCAAGTGCAGCTACCGATCAATACTTTAAATCAGCTACTATTACCTGTGATACTGGAGAAACGCTGACGATTGGAGCCGCAAGTAATGTCACGGGGTGTATTTCAATTACTGCCCTTAAGGCTGAAGCTCAAGCCACATGTCAAAAAAAATGTTTAATGCAAAGTTTGCCTTCAGGGTCACCAACAAGTGCAATATCTCCACTAGTTGTTACACCAACTCCTAAATGTGATTTCGGAAGTATGCAGGTGAGAGGCCTCTGTGGTACACCTGCACCAGCTATAGATCAAGTCAAAAGTAATTACGGTGATTATACATGTCTAAGTGGAGTGACTGGTACTGTCGGAGACGCCAACACATGTCGAAGTTTCGCTGAACTGGCAGTATTAGCTCGACAAGCATGTGTAGCTAATTGTACGACAACGAATGTGACACCAACTCAGATACCCGTACCGACAATTACTTGTAGAGAGGGTGTCAGGGAATCGCGTCAGGTTCTTTGTGATATGCCAACTCCTGAGCTCGTTGCGACAGTACCCCCATTCACTGCCGCAGTGACGCCTGGAGCAAATACGACTATTCCAACTCCAATCCCTCCAATTTTAATCAAAGTTCAAGGGATGATATTTACCTGTCTTGACGGGTCTGTAGAAAAGTATCCGACCGATATGTCACCATCAGCTTGCTATACTCCGGAAGAGTTTGCTAAACGACTAGATGAGTTAATGCGTGGCGGTTGGGTCCCATGCAAAGGCAAGTTGTCTCCAGCATGCGCTGCGCTTTCAGGTACGCCATCACCCACAGGATCATTGACTCCATTGCCCACAGGGCCGACATGTTCAAGTAAATCTAAAGGAGATTGTAATTGTGACACAAAGATGGATATTATTGATTTTGAATGTTGGCGTAAACAATATAATGGTGAAGCACTTTGTCAATCGGCTGATTTTAACAGTGATGCCAAATGCAATCTGAATGACTTTGAAATATTGCGTCAAAATCTGTTTAAAACGAGTACGAACTAATATTTATGTCTAAGGCGAGATTGGTTATCATCGGAATAGTTTTTATATTTTCAGTCGCTTTTTTTTTATTGCTTTTAAAAACTACAGTATTTAAGACCCAAGCAGCAGAAGACCCTGTTTATATTTTTTTTGATAAAGACGTTATAAAAACAGCTGAACTTACCGACACGCAAACTCCTGGTAGCCAACCCCAAATTCCGGTTAATATTTATTTCCAAACTAAACCGGAAAATAAAATTTCCGCCGGTAGTGTCCAACTTAAGTACGATCCGATGATGTTAACTGTTTTAAGTTCGACAGGTGGACAGATTGAAACAACGTGTAAAAATAATGATCAGAGCTTAATCACTCAGGCTAAGTTTACTAATGATTCTACGGCCGGCGTTGTCACGATTTCTAATGTTTTATTGGATAATGATAATACAAAACTACCACCCCATTTACCTTCAGGTATTTTCTGTATGACTACGGTATATTTTCAACCAAAATTTAACCCCCTTCTTTCTGCAGCAAAAGTCACCACAGTTTCACTAATGACTGATCCGGCCTCCTGTGAAGTAGTTGGTCCTAGTAAAACCTATGGCTGCAATTTTTACGCAGATAAAAAAAGTATTACTATCGACTTAAATAATATATTACCAACGCCTTCAGCTGCTCTTGGGGTAAGTCCAACTCCGACTCAATCGGTAGTCGTCACATCTGCTGTGACTCCGACTGAAGGAGTAATTACACCAACGGTATCATTGGCTACACCATCAGCAACTCCAGCGACGACGACACCACCACCGCTTGGAGGTGCTTCCTATAAATTTATTCCAACGACAGTAAAGACAGGTCTTGGAGGGACTTTTGAGATAGCAATAGATGTTGACAGCGGTAAATATAAATTAGTTGGTGCTGATTTATTTTTGAAATATGATTCGACTAAGTTAGCAGTTCAGCAGGTTAAATCAGGCAATTTCTTTGAATTTGCCACCTCTGATCTTTCAGTCCCGGGTTCTGCATATGTAGTTGGCGTCGTGACCAATCTTGATCAACTAAAGAGTGGCCGTGGTACATTAGCGACATTAGTTGTTAAGCCGCTGACTTTAGGAAATTCAACAATGACGGTGCAGTGTACACAAGGGCAGACAAATGATTCTAACATCGTTGATGGCAATGCTGAAGATGTTATTAATTGTAGTCTAAATGAAACGGTATCAGTAAACGTTTCGGACACAGTACAAATCACACCTTCGGTTTCAGTTATACCTTCGATCACAACTCCAAATCCGACAAGCAGTTTGTGTCTCAAAAAAACAAACGGCGATTGTAATTGTTCTGATAATATCGACATTGTTGATTTTGAGTTTTGGCGAAAAGAATATGCAAAAGAATTATCATCATTTAGTTGTGATTTTAATAACGACAAAAACATTAATTTGACTGATTTCAATATTTGGCGGGTTGGTTACTTTAAAGATAAAGCAGTGACAGTGACGCCAAATATACCGGTTACGACGCTATCGGCATCACCGTCAGCTTTACCAATAATTAGTCCAACTGGATCAATAATAATTTTACAGAAAGATGAAATATGATGAATGATGTTTCTAAAAAAAAGGTAGTGTTGTTGCTTGCTGTCGGAGTTTTGGCAGCTGCGTTATTTGGGTATTTTTTAAGCGTCTATGTCTTTAGGACAAGAGCAGTCACTGAACAAATAAATGTTACATTTTCTCCGGCATCTCTTTCTTCCGGCTTGAACGTGGAAAAACAAATAGATATAGTTCTTGCTGCTCCGCAGGCAAAAGGTATTTCCGGAGTTGATTTAACGTTAAATGCCCAGAATGCGAAGATCTTCGACTTGTCTAATGTCTCACCGCTCGGGAGCGATAATAAGAGCGTCTTCACCGAAGTTAAAAAAACAACCACAACTGATGGTTCTTCATCCACTAAAGCATCAGTGACAATATCAGGTGATACTGATCTGCCCCAAATTGTCAGAATGAAGGTATCGTTTAAATGCTTGACTGCTGGGACCGCTAAATTATCAATAGACAAATCAAAATTAGAAGTTGTCGGTAATATTACAAACAATACCTACGATGTTGGTTCGGTAGAAGAAGCAACGATTACTTGTACCACAGATGTTTCTGTGACGCCAGGAATCCAGCCGACAGCATATACCGGCATTTTGCCCACATCTTCAAATTTTGCACCCGGAGTAAAAGCACCTTATTACATGTTTTTTGCGATTGACAAGTCGACTACTACTTCATCTTCAGCAATATCAGCCGTCGACGTCAATTTGACTTTTGATCCTAAAATTGTAGAAATATCGGAGATTGGGGATTTAAAAGATTTTGGTACACTGATGCCAAATCTGCCGGCATCGCTATTACCGCTTGAAAATATCGTTGCGACTGCAACGCCTGACATCAGCACTTTGCCAGCTTTGCCATGTACTAAAATTGATCGGGCTTGGGATAATTCCACCGGCCAAATACACATTTCTTATGTTTGTGTCATGAGTGCTGATAAACTACCGCAGTACCCGGTCATTTCTTTGACTCTCTTAGGAAAAGCACAGGGACAAGGAGAATTAGCTTATCAAAATGCCAAAATAACCGGAAATATTCCACAAGATGCATATGTAGTGAAAACATCCAATGCAAAATATTATGTAGGTGATCAAACTCAAGGAAATGTCAAGCTTAATCTCAAGTTGAAGTTTCAAGGGATTGAAAACAAGCAGCCGGCTGAAAATTTAAGAAGCATGGTCGTAAAATGTAGTCTTTCTGATGGTGGTTTAAGTTCTATCCAAAGTCAATCGGCGACATTTACTTCGGATGCAAATGGTATTTGGAGTGGTAGTTTAAGTTATGGCGTCCCCGCAGGATCTGGCTATAAAGTATTATGTAAAGGTCCAAAACACCTACAAAAGAAGATTTGTGACGCAAAGCCGATAGAGACATACCCCGGCACCTACAGCTGCGATCATGGTCAAATCACTCTTAAAAGCGGAGAAAACAATTTTGACTTTAGTGGAATATATATGTTAGTTGGTGATCTACCACCCCAAAACGGTTTGGTCAATGCTTATGACTTGTCTTTGATAATTAATCTTCTAGACCGCAGTGATGCCGAATCAGTACGAGTCGCTGATTTGAATTTAGACAATAATGTCGGTGCTATGGACCAGTCTTTAGTCATTTCAGCTCTATCACATAAGCTAGATGAGCAATAAGCATGATTACTTTTAAATGGAAAATGAAAACAGATTCTATCGACATAAATTCCAAGTTTTAATTCTCACAATCCTTATTTTAGGGCTCGCTTTTTTTCTATTACGACAATTTATAAGACCATCTGGTTTTTCATCAAAATCTAAGGAGGAGAAAAGGGAAGTGATATTGACTAAAACGCCGTCAGGAGTTACTTTACCGGGGAAAATTAGCTTAAGGTTTAAAGATGACCAAAAATCCTACTCGATTAATGACAATGTTTATCTTTATGCATACGCTGATTCGCTGCAAATACCAATAATCGGATATGATTTAGTACTTAAATACGATAAGGAAAGCTTGAAATTTGTACAAGTTAAATCACTTCAAGACGATTTTGTTGTCAGTTCATTTTCCACAGAAGATGCATTAAATATTACGGGCATTAAAAAACTATCGTCCTCTTATGGAACAATTTTTGATAATAATCAACTGTTAGAGCTGGTTTTTAAACCAAAAAAAGAAGGAAGGGCTAATATAGAGATCGACTTTACACAGGGGAAATCTACAGATAGTAATCTGACAGATGAAAAAGCTACAGATATTTTGGGAAGTGTTGAACCAACATATTTTTACGTTGGAGAAAGGCTTGCATTATCACTAAACCAGGTAAAAAAAACCAAATCAGATTTACAAATTAAATTAGCAGAACTTATCGTTCCAGATGGGCAATGCATGGATTGTATCACAACTCTAAAACTGGATTTGATGAAGGGTGGTCAACGTGAAGTGGTGAATTATCAAACCGGTGGAATTGCGGGTTCACTAAAGCTGACAAGTAATAATTTTGATAACCATATTGAGATAATGAAAATAAATAGCAGTGGGGCGGAATTGATAATAACAAAATTTAATTAAGGAATTTTTTATACATCAAATTTCTATAATGCAGGTGGCGCGACTGGGAGGGCTTCCCGACAGCGCGCAACGAAGTGAGCACTGGCGGGAAGGAAAGGCGCGACAGAATCTGCTTAAATTGATGTATTTAACCATGTTCAAACAAATTAAACAATTGTATAAAAAAGACCCGATAATCCCCATATATTTACTTGGTTTTATTTTACTAGGAATTATTTTATTTCTGGTTCTTCAATCCGTTTCAAGTCCCAAACCTACTATAACTACACAATCAAAAGCGGAAAATATGCAACTTCTTAACACTTCAGGATTATCGAGTTTATCAACAGCAAATATTCTCAGAAATGGTATAAAGAGTGATCTTTATCTAGAGCCCCAAAACTATGATGATCCTTTATATATTGCAAAAAGCGGTAAAGGATTAGCTGCGGTAAATGAATTTATAAATGCACAGTCGACCATACCTCAATCATTACTCGCAAATGAGCCAGAGCAGCAATATATTTTTCCAAAAGACTTCATATCTAATTCATATTTGAGACGAATGTATAAAGATGAAATGTCCAATAGTTATGGAACCATTGAGCGTTATTATTTTAATCAGACAATTAATGGTCTAGAGGTTTTGGGAGCTGAAAGTCGTATTGATCTACAGAATAGTAATAAAATTGTAGGTTTGGAAAATGAACTTCTGATGGACGAGAGTACTGAATATCCAGTATTCACACAATCTCAAGCAGAACAAGTGGCTTTGGATCAAGCTGAATCAACAAACAGCAATCTCGATTTTGTCTTTTGTGATCAAAAAAAAGAGAAACGGGTCATTGTGAATCGGCAATTTTTAGGGACGCAGCAGTTTGATAAAAATTGTATCTCTTTAGCAGTGGATATATGTAATAACGGCGATATTCCGCAAGTTAATACAACTTATTATGTTTGTTTATCCTCAGGTGAAGTCGTTTTCGAACGAAACAATCTTCCTTCTGCGTTGTCAAGGGAGATTAGCAATTGCTCAACTGGGAGCTGTATTAAATCACGGTCAGAAGGGCAAGCAGCTGTTGGAGATGCTGATGTAGATAATTCTTATGATATCTTGAGCGATGTCTATAAATATTATTTCGATACCTTCGGGCGTGACAGTTTCAATTCAAGAGGAGCTACCCTTCGAGCCAATGTTAAAGCAAGGTCTGTAGGGGGACGACCTTGCCCTAATGCCATGTGGGATGGGAGTAAGATGTGGGCGTGCAGCGGGATGGTAGCAACTGACGTTTGGGCTCATGAACTGACACATGGAGTCGTTCAATATACGGCCGGTCTTGGAACATTCTATCAATCCGGTGCATTAAATGAAGCATTTGCTGATGTATTTGGCTTCGGAGCCGACCCAGATGATTGGACAATGGGTGAGGATACTGTTATGGGAATATTGCGAAATTTTCAGAGTCCACCATCTAAGAGTTCCGGAATCGGTCCAATGCCGGACCGAATGTTCAGTCCAAATTTCTATTGTGGGTCTGCTAATGATAATGGTGGCGTACACCATAATAGTACAGTTATAACCAAATCTCTTTACCTAATGATTACTGGAGGGACATTTAGGGATTGTAATATCACACCAATAGATCGGAGCAAAATTCTGGCGGTTTTCTATAAAGCATTAACGAGTTATTTGTCGTCGAATGCTAATTTCTTACGATTTTATAACGATATGTTGAAAGCCTGTGGTGATTTATATGGATTAAGTTCTACGGAATGTACGTCAGTTAAAGCAGCGATGCAGTCGACAGAACTTAATCAACAACTCTCAGGAAGTCAATACGGACCCAATTGTCCCGGTTCAAAAGCGACATATAAAACGCCAGAGTGTGCTGGACAGGCAGGTGCGCCGACTTCAACTCCCGGACCTACAGGTGAGGATACTGAGCCAACGCCAACGACTTCACTTCGGGTAAGTCCGACTCCTGATGATGGTGAGCCGACTCCAACTGACGGCGAGTCACCCGCAGATACACCAAGTCCTACAGATGAAGAACCAACAGAAACGCCTTCGATTACACCGGAGATTAGTCCAACCCCAGTCGATGGTGAATTGACGCCGACTCCTTCGAGCAGTCAAGTCCATCCGGAGGTAAAAAATATTATTTATGAAGAGCCATGCGATACGCAATATTTTGGTGAGCCAGGGTGGGGTTCTTATAGATATGCTCATTATCAGTGTAGCGATGGCCGGACAGGTTGGTCGGGTGATGGCGATTGCCGGTCAAGTGATGATTTGTTGGATGAGGCGGTAAGGATTTGCAGCGGCGAATATCCGGAGCCCACTGAAGGACCAGAACCGACAGAACGACCAAATCCAACTCCGGGGAAATTACAGCTTTCGATAAGATTGAAGTTTCAGGGTGTCAATTATGATACAGCTATTATCGATGGTATGCCAATAAAAGTAGGGCTTATGACGCGTTTTTCTTCGCCGATTTTTAAAAAGACGACGTTTTATCTTAACTCGGATAACACCTGGACCGGTTGGATCGATTATGATCCAAAAGACGAAGAAGGTTATTGTTTACTTATCAAAGGACCTTATCATATCCAACGGAAAGTTTGTCATCTAAAACCACAAGAAGAAATTCCCGGAAGTTATAGACCAAAAGATAATTTCATGACGCTTGAACCGGGTAATAATTCCTTGGATTTTTCCGGCATCACCCAATTTGTCGGAGATCTTGGCAATCAGGATGGAGTGGTCAATTCAATAGATTTTGGTGCATGCAAGTTTTTTTATGACAGAGATGATGACCAGGCCTTACAGATCGCCGACAGCAATCTTGATGGAATAGTCAATACCTTAGATTGCGATTTGATTTATCAGGCGCTGAAATATAAATTTGATGAAGAATGAAAATATTAAGTAACAAGTAACAATCACCAAGAAACAAACAAATTCCAAATTACAATTTCCAAACAAGTTTGTTTTCTTGGAATTTGGTTATTGGTCATTGTTTGTAACCCCCGAGGTTAGACATGGGCAATGATGATAGTAACCGAGGCCATTAACCCCCGAGGTTAGACATGGGCAATGATGACAGAAACCTCGGGGGTTAAAAATGCAGTAGACCTTGACACTAAAAATATGTTATATTTTTCTTAATACGACTGTCATCGCGAGGAACGATAGTGACGAAGCGATCTCGTCAGATGTTTTAGATTTGACAAGATTGCTTCTCCCGACGGGACCGTCGGGATCGCAATGACAATAATACAAATATAAGTTTTTTATAATAAAAAATGGAACCTGAAAAACACGTCAACCAAAAACTTCTCATTTTAGGCTTAATAATCATTCTGATTGTATCCCTCTGGATCGCTATGACGATGTTTAAGGGTAAATCAGCGCAAGACATAGTGGAGCCTGAGACGTCAAATACAGAGACAAATCTGCAAACTCAAAATGCCGTACCTCAAACAGAAGTTTTTGGTTCTTCCCTTAAGATCCAACTTGATAATCCAGCAAATGTCTTTAAGGTAAATACACCTGTGACGTTGACGGTCTATGGCACCGCGACAAAGCCGATTGTCGGGTTTGATGCTGTCATCAGCTTTAATGAAAAGGCAGCAGAATATAATTCTGCTAGTAGTATTAATGACAACTTTCAAGTCTGGCCAAAAGAGGAATTGGGTAAAGTTTATATCACAGCGGGTAAAAAATTATCGGTAACTGGGGCGGTGGAAATTAAAGATTCACCACTATTAAGTGTTGTGTTTACGCCGCTTCAAACCGGAGAAGTGGAGTTTAACCTTGATTTTACTAAAGGGGATACAACTGATTCAAGTTTGATTGACACCGAGACGCAAGATATTTTGGAGCAGGTTTCCGGCATTAAGATTAATGTTCAGTAATTTCAGTAATGTGAAAAAAAAGACTCTCGCACAAATATTATCATTTTTGGTTGTTATCTTAATTTATCCGAGGTTGGTAGCGGCGGGTTTTTTGGAATTTAGCAAGCCAATTATCAATGTTAAAGTCGGTGAACAGTTTACCATTGATGTTAATATTGACGCCGAATCAGACCAGGTACTGTCGACTGATGTAAGAGTAATCTATGATCCTAAATTGCTTCAGATAGTCGATATTAAAGCCGGTAATTATTTTCCCTCAGCACCAAAATTAGATTTTTCTCAATCCGGCAAAATCTATATCGCTGCTTTAGTTGAAAATCCTGGTGATTATCAATCAGGAGCTGGGACCGTTGCGACAATAACTGTTAAGGCATTAGCAAATGGGACAGGAACTTTGACTTTTGTCTGTGAAGATAGGCAGACCGCGCAGGATTCCAATATTGCCAAAAACGATCTTAATGCGACTGATGTTATTGCTTGTAGTCAAAATGGCGATAGTGATATAAAAATTGGAAGTGGATCAACCGGCACGGGAAGTGGAACAAGCGGCTCATCAAGCACGACAAGGACGTCTTCTCCCTCGTCACTGCCAAAGTCTGGTATTGTCGATGATTTTTTCAAAGTAGCTATTCCGGGAATATTTTTATTAGCAATTGGCGTTGGTATTAGATTGTTGCTATAGATTGGTTAAAATTAGTTATAATTGGTCGAAGTTAGTTGAAATTAGTTTATAATACAATTGTAAAAAGCGAAGATATCAATTTTTGCAGGAGATGACCTTATTTTTTATGCAGGTGGCACGATTGGGAGGGCGGTCCTGACAGCGCGCAACGAAGTGAGCACTGGCAGGAAGGAAAATCGTGACAGAATCTGCTGAAATTGGATATTGAGCGAATGATTATGGAAAAAGATAGAATGACTCGAATTGCGGCAATTATCGTAGGTGTAATTTTAGCCCTGGTTTTAATTTTTTTTGGATTTCGAATTGTTCAACAGCGCTTTGGAAATGCTGCCGGTACCCCTACGGATATCGTTGGTTCCAATATTACCACCAATTCATTTGATGTTACGTTTGCTGTCTCTGACCAGTGTGATAACTTTAAGGTGGTTTATGGACTTGATTGCACTCCTTCAGGGACCAATCTTTTTAGTCAATGTGCTGCGACGAATACTGATACAAGTGGTGTATCAGATTGTGGTTGTCCATTGACGCTTTTAAGTCCGAACACTACTTATCATTGGTATCTGGCTAACGGATCAAATACCTACAAAAATGCCAGTATCTGTTATACCTCGACCACCAAAACAGAAGCAGAATCAACTACAACATCTATTACCCCGACACCAACCGCTGTAACCCAGACAGTTCCGACACCGACGGTTTTTTCAAACGCCACGGTCCAGCTTACTCCGGCAGACCAGGTGACTAATTGTCAATTCATCGAAGATCATCTGGGCGAGACACAGGGGAATATCAGTTACACTACATTAGACGTCATGCGTTGTCGAACGCGCTTGACCCCAACTCCCACTCCATAAAAAACGTACCATCGAACCTTTGTTTCATATAATAATACAGTATCAATCGAAGATGTTCGTTTCGAGAAACCTTGGGATTCCCCGTGTCGATCCGACTCCGCCGAAGGCGGAGACGAGATCGCACGAGGGAGGGAGCCCACTGGTTCGAGAAACGGACATCGAGGTTGAATATTGCGCACTTGATGGGGAGGACAGAGTGGCAGAATCTGCTCAAATTACAATTATTATTACGGTACCAGAAGTTTGTAAAAGAATTTAATTGTAGGTGATAAAACTATATCCAACATTGATCTATTCCCAAGAAACGGTATAAACATAAAAATCATAAAAAGCAGGCCATAGCGCTCCAGGCTATACCATTCATGCGCTTGTGATTCCGGTAAAAATCCTCCGACAATTTTGAAGCCGTCAAGAGGGCCGATTGGTATTAAATTGAAAAGTCCTAAAATCAGATTAATTTGAATGGCAAACGCTAGGATTGGAGATATAAGTGGATAAAGGCTGTTTGCGCTTGTCGTTTTAAAGAAATAGATTAATATTGACAAGAGAATAGCCATTAAAAAATTAGACAGAGGACCGGCCAGCGAAATATATGCGCTATCACGGCGGGGATTTTTAAGATTATAAGGATCAAAGGGCACCGGTTTTCCCCAACCAAAGCCAAACATAAGGAATGCGATTGAACCAATGGGATCAAGATGCGCTAGCGGATTTAAAGTCAACCGACCGGCCAGTTGCGCCGTGGGGTCACCAAGTTCATCAGCCACTCGGGCATGAGCATATTCATGAATACTGACAGTAAGAATAAGAATGGTTATATAAAAAACCGCCAATAATGGGTTAGACAAAAGACTTAATAATAACATAATAAATTATGAAGCATAAAACTTGAAACATGAAACTCTTTTATATTGCGTTTGATATGGTTTTGTGATATTATACAAAAATATTAATAAATGTTTCATGCTTCATGCTTTAGGTTTCATGATGCGTGATAAGCATTATGGCACATTGTTTTCATTGTGATAAAACTACTGTTTTAGGTCGTTCTCATACCCATAAAAGGGGAGTCGCCGGTGGTAGGTGGAAAAAGCGCGCTCCAAAAACCAATCGCACTTTCAGAGCCAATATTCAACATGTCACCGCTATTATTTCTGGCGCCAAAAAGAGTATAAAGCTTTGTACAAAGTGTATAAAGAGGATAAAAAAGGATATTGTTGATGGTAAAAAGCCATTTCTTGAGTTGGCTCACTTATCAGCAAGTTCTAAATCCAAAATCCAAAGCTCAAATGTCAAATCAAGCTCAAAGCTCAAAATCTAAAGAATTATGCAATTTATTTGGATATGGGATTTGATTTGAATTTTGGATTTTGACATTTGGATTTTTTTAGATCTCATATCTCTCCAACTCCCCATTCTGTTCTCGATACAGTTTTCCTTTTTGCTCCAGCACTCGTTGTGTGAAAAGTGTTCCTGATAGGTGATCCATTTCATGTTGGATGATTATTGCTTCAAAGCCGGAAAACCATTTTTTTTGGTGTTTACCCTTTTCGTCCATATATTCAAGTAACACCTTATCGGATCTGGTGACCCGTCCCCATATTTTAGGTATCGATAAGCATCCCTCAAGTTTCGTTTTTCTGTTTTTCACCCCCGAGGAGTCCGTTCGGCCACCTCGGGGGTGGGTGGACGACTTCTTTTTCACATTTCCCATTTCAGTTTTCCCACTTCCAACCTCCATATCCAGTTTTTTACTTCTCATTTCCAACGTCAATATACTTGGGTTTATAAATACACTGATCTTGCTATCTGCTCTTGGTTTGATAATAAATATAGCCAGAGGTTTACCAATCTGAGGAGCAGCCAGTCCTACACCTTGAGGATCTGTTTGGTTTTCTAAAGCCACAATCATGTCCTTAATTATTTTTCGTATAGATAAATCAATGAGCTTGATTGGAAAAACCTTAGTCTGTAGAACCGGATTTGGGACCGTTACGATTTTCATGACAATATTTTATCAGATTGTGGTAAAAAATC
>Ga0155999_111_pt2 | contig 32179 bp, 31 predicted proteins | sample RifCSPlowO2_02_FD_107653 | JGI IMG/M metagenome (GOLD analysis project Ga0155999, IMG submission 107653) | Candidatus Roizmanbacteria bacterium RIFCSPLOWO2_02_FULL_36_11 | reverse complement strand
GGCACTTGACCCCTTTGGTGGAGCAATAACCGGCATAGTCGGCGTCAATCGAGATACGTTAGGATTTGGACTTGGAGCCAAACCCATAGCCAATGTTTATGGTTTTTGTTTTGCTGACCCGACTGATCAAACAATTTATTATCGCAATAAAAATAAAACCGAGAAACTATTACCTGCTAAAAGAATTCTTGAAGGAGTAGTCGAAGGAGTTAATGTCGGTGGTAATTCATCAGGAATACCAACACCATTAGGATTTGTTTATTTTGATGAAAGATATCGAGGAAAGCCATTAGTATTTGTTGGCACAGTAGGTTTGATTCCTAAAAAAATTAATCAACGAAATTCCATTGAAAAAAAAGCGCTTCCAGGAGACTATATTGTAATGGTGGGTGGTCGGGTGGGAATTGACGGAATTCATGGCGCCACTTTTTCATCAGAGGAATTAAATGTCAAAAGTCAATCATCATCAGTGCAGATCGGTGATCCAATTACTCAAAAGAAGCTATCTGACGCCATAATAAAAGAAGCCAGGGATAAAAATCTTTATCATGCGATAACAGATAATGGCGCCGGTGGACTATCGTCATCTGTTGGTGAGATGGCTAAACTGACCGGTGGATGCCATGTATATCTTGATAAAGTCCCTCTCAAATATCATGGACTACATGCTTGGCAAATTTGGGTATCTGAATCGCAAGAAAGAATGACTTTGGCTATACCCCAAGGAAAATGGTTGACTTTTAATAGTTTAATGAAGCGAAGAGGTGTCGAAGCAACTGTAATAGGTGAATTTACCAATTCAGGCAAATGCATTGTTGAACATAATGGTCAACGAGTTATGGATATTGATATGAATTTTTTTCATAATGGCCGACCGAAAAAAAAGCAAAAAAGCGTAAAAATAAAGTCAAAAGTCAAAAGTCAAAGGTCAAAGGTCTCGAGTGGCCTTACTTCAGTTTTAGAACAAATGTTGATGCGATTAAATATCACCTCTTATGAATTTATATCACAACAATTTGATCATACAGTACAAAGCAATGCTGTACTGCCCCCTCTTCATGGAAAGGGACGGGTCAATGCTTCTGCTACCGTAATTAAACCTCTATATGACAGTCAAAAAGGTGTTGTATTATCTTATGGAATCAATCCGGAATTATCTGATATTGATACTTATTATATGGCCACCTATACAATTGATTCTGCAATTGCCTCTGCTGTTGCAGTCGGAGCCAATCCTGATTATCTGGCTATATTGGACAATTTTTGCTGGTCAAGCGGTGACGATCCGAATAGGCTATATCAGCTAAAACAGGCTGCTAGGGCGTGCTATGATGTGGCTATAGCATTTGGGACACCGTTCATATCAGGAAAAGACAGTATGTTTAATGATTTCAATGGTTTTGATAAAACCGGCAAACCGGTAAAAATCTCGGTACCACCGACACTACTTATTTCAACTATCGGGGTGATTGACGATGTAAGAAAAACCGTCACGATCGACTTTAAAAATCCGGGGGATCTGGTGTATCTTTTAGGAGAAAATCATGATAATTTCGATCCGGTAAAACAATTGGCACTGTACCGATCTGTGTTTACTGCAATCCAAAATAATTATGTCGTATCAGCAATCAACATCCATCGCGGTGGCCTGGCAATTGCCGTCTGTAAAAGCGCTATAGCCGGAATCCTGGGCATTGATATAAAAGTTGATAAAAAAATTCTCATGTCGGAATTCCCGAGTAGAATACTTATCAGTATCGCACCGGAAAAAAAGGAGGCATTTGAAAATCTGTTTAGTAATAATATCCTATCTTTAGGCCGAGTCACTGAGAATCAGATTATAAAAATCAGGGACTTATCCGACAAAACGGTAGTCAATTTAAAAACCGATAAAGCATTAAAAACATATAAGTCATCATTGAAAGATTATTAAAATTATGATCAAACCAAAAATTATAGTCCTATCGGGTTACGGATTAAACTGTGAAGAAGAAACCGCTTATGGCTTTCAACTCGCCGGTGGTGATGCTGAGATAGTTCATATTAATGATATTATCGACAAAATAAAAAAACTTGATGATTATCAGATCCTGGGCATACCCGGTGGTTTTGCCTTTGGCGACCATACCGGAAGCGGCAAAGCATATGCAAACAAAATCAAAAATCATTTAACGGATCAATTAAATAGTTTTATTGAGAGCGACAAATTAGTCATTGGCATCTGCAATGGCTTTCAGATTTTAACAAATTGTGGATTACTTCCCGGTGCATTGACATTTAATGAATCAGCTCGTTACATCAACCGATGGATCGATTTAAAAGTAGTAAACAAAAGCCCATGGCTTAAAAAAATTAAAAATCTATCACTTCCAGTTGCCCATGGAGAAGGTAAATATTATTTACCGGATAAGGAATTAAGTGATCTGAAAAAAAATAATCAAGTCGCCGTCAAATATATTAAGGGTGAGATGTATAAAGAATATGGACTTGCCTACAATCCAAATGGCGCTCTTTCTGATATCGCCGGTATCACCGATAAAACAGGCCGGATATTTGGCCTGATGCCTCACCCCGACCGGGCACTTTTTTTCACTCAACTTCCTCATTGGACACGACTTAAGGAACGGTATTTACGAAATGGTAAAGACCTCCCCGAACACGGTCCAGGACTGCAGATATTCAAGAATGGTGTTGATTATTTTAAGTAATAATCAAATAAATCACATCTTAATAATTTACTTACAGCTTCTTATTTCAAATTTATTTCAGTTGATAACTATTTTAATTTACGCCATAATTAATAGTGGATTATTCTAACAGAATTTGCTATAATTATTCATGGACTATCAAAAATATACGATTGCAACTTTGGGTAGTCATTCGGCTCTCCAGATTCTACATGGTGCAAAAGCAGAAAATTTCAATACTCTTTTAATTACGACTCCTGATCGGGAAAAATTTTATAAGAGGTTCTCTTTTATCGATGAAGTAAAAACAATTCCTACATTTGCCGATTTTCCAACAGTTGAAAAAGATCTTAAAGATAAAAATGTCATCATAATCCCCCATGGTTCATTTGTTGCCTATCTTGGAGTTGAGAAAAATAAAAATATGACTCTTGCCTACTTTGGTAATAAAGCAGTGCTTGACTGGGAACAAGACAGAGACAAACAGAAAAAGTGGCTACTAGAGTCAAAAATCAATATGCCACCTCAATACGATTCAATTGAAAAAGCACAATTTCCCGTGATTGTTAAATCATTTGGAGCGGCCGGTGGCGCTGGATATTTCTTGGCTAAAGAAAAGCAAGAATTTGAAAATAAAATAAAGACATTTAAGTCCAATAAATATATTATTCAAAAATATATCTTGGGAGTGACTTTATATATCCATTATTTTTATTCAGCTTTAACAAATAGTTTGGAAATCTTGAGCATGGACCGACGATATGAAACCAATGCTGATGGCTTAGGTCGGATTCCTGCAATTATGCAGCAAGAAATTGATATTGATCCCTCCTATGTCGTCGTCGGTAATTCCCCGCTTGTACTTCGTGAGTCAATGCTACCTGAAGCTTATGACATGGGAGAACGTCTGGTTGCATCTTCAAAAAAATTGATCAGTGATAAAGGTCTTTTTGGACCATTTTGTCTGGAAACAATTATTACTCCGGATATGAATTTTTATGCAATTGAAGTATCGGCAAGAATCGTTGCCGGAACTAATCTTTTCACTGATACATCACCTTATTCAATATTTCATCATGAAAAACCGGTTTCAACCGGGAGAAGAATCGCGATGGAAATAAAACAAGCAATCAGCGAAAATAAGTTAGAATTAATATTGGATTAACAACATGTCATTCCGGGCGAAGACCCGGAATCTATATAAATTATAACAATTCTATAGATTCCCGCCTGCGCGGGAATGACAAATGTTTCAGGTTTCGCGTTACATGTTTCGAGTTACATGATTTATGAACATCACTGCCCAACTAAAAGATTTTGACCAATTAAATACTACTATTGCTGTCCTTGGCAGTCACAGTGCTCTGGATGTCTGCCGAGGAGCAAAAGATGAAGGATTTAAGACTTTGGTGATAACTCAAAAAGGCCGCGGCACGCCTTATGAAAAATATTATAAAAGTGATGGAAATTTAGGTTGCGTCGATGAAATAATAGCATTAGATAATTTTAAAGATATCCTACTAGTCCGTACCATTGAGAAAATGATTTCTCAGCATGCTATTTTTATACCCCACCGATCATTCGAGGTCTATTTAAATGACTATAACGCGATTGAAAAAAATTTCGAGGTACCGATGTTTGGTAATCGTTTCATGTTACGCCTTGAAGAACGAGGCACAAAATATAGCCAGTATGATTTACTTGAGGAAGCCGGAATTAGATATCCTAAAATCTTCAAAAAACCGGCAGATATTGATCGACTCTGTTTGGTTAAGGTTCTGGAAAAAGAACGGGGCTTTGAAAGAGCATTTTTTGTGAGTCGAGATTATTCTGACTATCAAAATCAGGTAGAACGAATGTTGAAGAAAAAAATCTTTACAGAGAACCAACTAAAACAATCTGTTATTGAGGAATTTGTTCTTGGGGTTCAAGTTAATTTCAATTTCTTTTATTCTCCTTTGAATGGTAGATTGGAGTTGTTGGGAACTGATACCCGACGCCAAACGAATCTAGAAGGATTCTCTAAATTGCCTCCTTATGTATATCAAAATCTGTCACAAATTATGCCGGTTACCTATGAGGAGGCCGGACATATCGCTGTCACAGTCTTGGAATCAATGCTGGAAAAAGTTTTTGAAATCGGCGAAAAATTCGTGAAAGCATCAAAAAAAATTATGGCGCCCGGAGTCGTTGGCCCTTTTGCATTGCAATCAATAATTATTCCGGGTCCGCCAAAAAAAGATATTATCGTTGTTGATGTCTCACCACGAGTTCCTGGTTCCCCCGGAATTTCCTCGACGCCATATGGCTCATATTTATTTGGCAAATCAATGACCGTCGGCCGAAGAATTGCTGTTGAGATTAAGCAGGCAATTAAAGAAAATTGTTTGGATAAAATCGTTACTTAAGTATGAAAACATTTGATTTTAAAACATATCTATCACCACTTACTTGGCGCTATGGCAGTGAGAAAATGCGTTATATCTTCAGTGAAGAAAATAAGTATAAACTCTGGCGAAAAATATGGGTTGCACTTGCTGAAAGTGAACACAAACATGGTTTAGTCTCTAAGGAAGAGCTAGATGATTTGAAAGAAAACGAAAATAATTTAGACATCAATAGAATCTTGGAAATTGAACAGGATACTAAACACGATGTCGTCGCTGCAATAGCTGAATTTGCTGAAAAAGCCAGCAAGGGTGGCGGAAAAATCCATCTTGGCGCAACCAGTATGGATATTGTCGATAATGCAGACATGATGCGGATCCAAGAAGCTATAACAATTATAGAAAATAAACTATTAAATCTGCTGCAAATTTTTGCGGCACAAATAGAAGATAACATCGATTTCACCTGCTTAGGTTATACTCATCTGCAGCCGGCAGAGCCGACGACGGTCGGCTATCGTTTAAGTCTTTACGCCCAAGACTTACAAACTGACTATGAAATTCTCCAATTTGTCAAAAAAACAATTAAAGCAAAAGGCTTTAAGGGTGCCGTTGGCACCGGAGCCAGTTATTTGGCCCTCCTCGGAGGTGGCCGGATGGACTCCTCCGAGGTGGGCGAATTTGAAAAAGAAATCATGAAATCTCTTTGTATCGACTCTGTCTTAATCAGTGGCCAAGTCTACCCTAGAAAATTTGATTATTTAGTGATGGTCATCTTAGCCAGCATTGCTTCATCAATAGCTAAGTTTGCTGCAGATTTACGAATTTTACAAACCCCGGCAATTGGAGAATGGAGTGAACCTTTTGGTAAAAAACAAGTCGGCTCCAGCGCCATGCCTTTCAAAAAAAATCCTTTAAATAGTGAAAAAATTTGCTCGCTAGCACGATATATCAATTCATTACCATCAGTAGCACTCGAAAACGCTTCACTATCGCATCTAGAGCGAACACTTGATGACTCGGCAAATAAACGAATTTTTATTCCTGAAGGATTTTTGGCTGTTGATGAAATTTTGGAAACTGCGATAAAAATTGTCCAAGGTTTGGTGATTAATAAGGAACGAATTAAATTTAATTTGAAACAATATGGTCCGTTTGCAGCTACCGAATCTATCATTATCGAAGCAGTTAAAGCTGGGGCGAATCGACAAGAGATACATGAGTTATTAAGAACTATTTCCCTACAAGCTTGGGAACAAATTCAAAAAGGAGTTCAAAATCCAATGGATAAACTATTGACGACAAATGATATTTTATTAAAATATTTAAAGATAGAAAAAATAAAAAAATTATTAGACATCTCCAATCATATCGGAGATGCACCAGAGAGAGCGAAAAAATTAGTTGATAAAATTAAACTATTATGACAAAAGTTGCGATACTATTGGGTTCTGATTCGGACTTGGAAGTGATGAGATCTGCAGCAGAAATTCTGGATGAATTTGTTATTGGTTATGAAATAAATGTTCTTTCAGCCCATCGTACACCCGATCAGACAGTAGAATATTTAAAAGCAGCAAATGATAAAGGAATAAAAGTAATAATTGCCGGAGCAGGCGGTGCAGCACACCTCGCCGGAGTTTGCGCTGCACATTTCCCCGGCCCTGTGATTGGGGTCCCTATCAGCAGTAAATCTTTAAAAGGATTGGATTCATTACTTTCGACAGTTCAAATGCCACCCGGAGTGCCGGTTGCAACAGTTGGTATAGATGCCGCTAAAAATGCAGGACTTCTAGCCTTAAAAGTCTTAGCAATTACCGATACAGACTTGTCACATAAATTAAAAGAATATTTAGTAAAACAAACCCAAAAAGTATTAGAAAAAAATGAGAAACTGAATGAATTGGGGTATGAGAAATATTTGAATGAAAAATAATTGCTCAATTACTCGATTACTACATTGTAGTAACAATTAAATAATAGAACAATCAAACTATGATAAATGACGAAAAAATCATAAAATCAATTCCTCTTGCACTAAAATCTATTGACATCCCCGAATTAGGTGAAAAAAAACAGGGGAAGGTCCGTGATATTTATTTCAAGGACGATAAAAGAATTTTAATTACTACTGATCGACAATCGGCCTTTGATGTCATTTTAGGACATATTCCATTCAAGGGTGCAGTACTTAACCAGCTTTCGCAGTTCTGGTTTGAGCAAACAAAACAGATCGTAGAAAACCATTATATTTCTGCTCCCGATCCAAACGTTATGGTGACTAAAAATTGCCAGGGCATTGCAGTTGAGATCGTTGTCCGCGGCTACCTGACTGGTGTCACCAACACGTCCATCTGGTACAGTTATGAAAAAGGAGATCGGGTTATCTATGGAATTAGATTCCCTGATGACATGAAAAAGAACCAAAAACTTCCTCAACCTGTAATTACGCCAACTACTCATGGTGAAGCGGGCACTCATGATGAAAGATTAACCCGACAACAAATTATTGATAAAGGGATAGTTAAACATGATTTATATGAGCTAATGGAACAAGCCGCTTTTGCTTTATTTGAATTTGGATCTCAACTTTGTCTCAAACAGGGACTAATTCTTGTCGATACCAAGTATGAATTTGGATTGCATAATGGACAGCTGACTCTTATGGACGAAATCCACACCCCTGATTCATCGCGATTTTGGATTGCTAATACCTATGAAGAAAAAATCAAACGTGGTGAGGAACCGGAAAATTTTGATAAAGAATTTTTACGGCTTTGGTATGTAGAACACGGCTACCGGGGTGACGGACCACCTCCTAAAATGCCTGATGACTTAAACCTGGCAGTTGCCAAACGTTACATCGGTGTCTATGAAAAAATCACGGGCACTGAATTCCCCGAATTTACATATCCAATTGAGAAAAGGATCAGCGAAAATTTAAAGAAATCCATCTAATTATCGCTCGATTAAGTCACTATAAATCACCGTTCTGTTTGAATAATTTTGAGTTTTTCGATTAAATATTCCCTCACAAGTAATTAGATTTAACCGCTTGCTTTTATATTCTCCAAAAAGATCATCCAATGGTACTTGATTATAAGGATAGATTTTTTTATTAGTTACCGCAAAAGTATATACTTTGCCATCTTCGGCGATTGTAGAGATAAGATCACCCACTTGTAATGATGTGAGATTATAAAAAACAGCCGGAGCCCCGGTGACTTTGTCGAAATGACCCGCGATGACAGCATTCCCTGGTTCTGCCGGCTTTGGTCCATCTTGATACCAGGCAACATTATCAAAATTTTGTGGTGTACCCATCGCTCCTTTACCGTCAAGTCCAACATATTCGATAGATGAATCAATGGCTAATTTATCAATTATTAGTCTTTGTGGCATGGCGACAGTAGGAGTTGGCGTCGGTGTCGGCGAAGGAATCACAGTTATCTCGAGAATTACTTTACTTTGAGAATAATACGCATTGTCGGTTTTAAAAATAAAAGGTAACATTATTAATCCTAAAAAGATTCCAGCGATAAAATATATTATTGATGTTTTAATACCACTCGCAAATGAATTTGCTCGAGTATATACCCCTCTAAGTTGCTTTGATCCCGACGTACGTCGGGACAAACCAGCGTAAGACGGGTATAATTGCTCTGACTGCATAATCAACATATATTATACAATATTATAGGTTGTTATGGTGCAAGATAGATAATTTACATCTTTCTCTTTATTTGAGACGAATTATCAATAAACCACAAGAAATTACAATAAATGCAGCTACTATCTGAACTGGAGTGAAAACTTGACTTAAAAATACAGATTCAAGAATCATTGTATAAATAGGACCAATCATCAATATTGAAGTCGTTAGCGTAACGCCAATTTGTGTTAAAGCTAAATGAAAAAAAATGACATTTCCTGACCATAATAGACCACTTATTAAAGCCCATCCTACAAAAGGTTGGGTCATTAAATTCTGGTCGAACAAAAATATATTAACAACTAATATCACAATCCCTCCAAAGAAAAAACGGGCCATTGAAAGAATTATTGGATGAACTCGTCCAGCTGCCAGTTTTGAAAAAATATTTCCTGAAGCAAGAAATAGCGTCCCAAAAATTATATACATATCACCCTGACTAATCGATGCCAACCTAATATGTCCGATGGATACAAAATATGTTGCTATAAGAATAATGACAAATAAATACCAGAATTTTTTTGGTAATCTTTCTCTCAAAAAGATCCAAGCAAAAATAGCAGTTAGCGATGTAGTGATTATTTGAGTCAAATTAGCAAATGTTCCCGTAGTTTGAATTAACCCTATAAAACGAAAAACGACGAAAATGCCTGATGAGAATATACCGACAAGAATAACATAAAACCATATGGATCTTTTTATCGACTTTAATTCTTTTGCAAGTGAAGTATTGAAAAAAATGACTGCAATAAACGTAGTTATAATAATTGCAACAGATGTACTCTGCAGAGAAAATACCAAAGGATTATTGACTTGCGATACTCCAATCTTATCGACAACGCCTGTTATACCAAAACATATCGAAGTCAATATGGCATATATTATTCCGGGGCTCATGTTAACTTGCTTTTAACTGTAAGCTTTCTGCTTTGTAGGTAATTTTATTTGGTTCTATGATTACTTGTTTTTCACCACTTTCAACTCTTCCTATTTCATAGGTCTTTATGTTGCGATTTGAGGATATTTTCTGAACCTTCGCAACTAATGACTGTGGAACAAAAATCACAAATCCAGCGCCCATATTGAAGTTAGCATACATTTCTTCGGTTGTGACCGGTCCTTTCTCTGCAATAAAGGTAAAAATTTCCGGTGTCGGAGGTAAACTCGTTATTCGATACGTAAAAGGTTGAGTCGCCCGCATTATTTTTCTCCATCCGTGACCGGTAATATTGGCCATATAATGAATATCTACCTCATTGTCTAAAAGATCATTTACGAGTTTTGCATAAATTGTTGTCGGGATTAAAAGTGCTTCACCGTATGTTTGTCCTGATGAAAGCTTGGTAGTATAACCATCCGACAATTTTTCTGCAATTTTGCGGGCCAATGATATTCCATTCGAGTGAATGCCAGATGATTCAAAAGCAACGATTACATCGCCGGCTTGTAATTTATTACCAAGTACTAAACGTGATTTTGGTTTTATTATCCCAAACGCAGAGCCGGCAAGATCAATGGTATTTTTTTCGATTATGCCTGATAAAGTCGGGGTCTCACCCCCACCCCAAGATACACCAGAGAGATCACAAGCGCTTTTCCAACCGCTGACTAAATCTTCCATCCTTTTTTTATTATTAAACCACTCGGATGAACCGGGTGCCCAATAAGCTAGAACGGTCACCGGCTTGGCGCCAACCGTAATTAAATCATTGACAATCATCGCCACCGTGTCTTGAGCAATCAGATCATAATAAGATTTACCGGTGATTATACTCATTTGATCAGCTATCAGGTTTTTTGTTCCCAGTCCCTCCTGAACAAAAGCAAAATAACAATCATCCGATTCAATTACATAAGCTGATTCACCTCGAGATGCATCAATTTCTTTAAGATTATGTGTGGTTAAATTTATTGCGGTATTTTTTCCTGCTTTTTGCGCCAGTCTTTTCAAAACATCCATGACTTTGTAGTCAACGCCTGATTTTGAATAGGTCATATTGTCTGTCATATTTTTATGATAATACTTTTATTCTTTCCAAACATTCCTGTTTGCCTAAAATCTCCATCGATTCATTCAAAGGCGGTGTGATTTTTTTTCCTGAGATTGCCACCCGAAGCATCATAAAAAATTCACTATTTTTCATTTCTGCATCTTTAGCGACGTTTTGCATTACCTCACCGATCTTCTCGGCTTTCCAATCTTGTATTTTTTCAATATTTTCGTTAATTCTTTGCATTGTTGTTTTAAATTGTTCTGGCGAATTAAAATTCGCCCCTACATCAATATTTGGCCGTTCGATAAAAAACCCACAATATTCATCATATTCTTTTAAAGTTTTTATCCGTTCTTGAATCAACGGAATTGTTTTTTCAATTAAATTCTCCGAGTATTTATCTCCAAAAAAATCTTTAATTTTGAATTTTAAATTTTGAATTTTATATTTTCTAATGTATTCGCCATTCAACCATTTTAATTTAGCAACATCAAAAACAGGTCCGACGGCTTGAATATCTTTTAAATCAAAAACTTCTAAGAATTCTTCGATACTAAAAATCTCCTTCTGCTCCGGATGACTCCAACCCATCAAGCTCAGATAATTCAAAACTGCTTCAGGTATAAATCCTTCCTTCAAGTACCAACTGGCCCAAACCGGATTTTTACGCTTAGAAAGCTTTGACCGGTCAGGATTTCGCAGTATCGGTAAATGAGCAAAAACTGGTTTTTTCCATTCCATTGCTTCATATATTAGAATATGTTTTGGGGTACTTGAAATCCATTCTTCAGCACGAATCACATGAGATATTTTCATCAGATAGTCATCAACCACGACGGCTAAATGATATGTCGGGAATCCATCGGATTTGATCAATACTTGATCATCAATATCATTACTGTTAAAAGTTATATCTCCATGAATTTCATCATGAAAAGTAATATTTATATTTTCTTTAACATTCAATCGAATAACATATTTTTCTCGTGTTTCATGTTTCATGTTACATGCTTCATGCCCCAGACAGTATTTATCATACTTCGGGATTTTTTTTTCCGCTTGTAGTTTTTGGCGAAGTTTATCCAGTCTTTCTTTTGAACAATAACAATAATATGCAACCCCCTTTTTGACTAAATCTTCCGCATATTTTTTATATATTTCCAATCTTTCCGATTGCCGGTACGGACTATAAGGTCCTATAACGCCCGGACTCTCATCGGGTGTTAACCCAAAATCCTTTAAGGTGCTTAAAATTTTCTCTTCTGATCCTTTAACCAATCTTTCTCTATCGGTGTCTTCTATCCGTACAATAAACTGGCCTTTGTTTTTTTTTGCGTAAGCCCAATTAATTAATGCAGTGTAAAGATTACCAATATGAAGATCGTCACCTGTCGGAGATGGTGCAATTCTAGTCCTAACCATATGTTGAATTATACTGATAAATTGCCTATATTGATATATACACACCCCTTCGGGTCGGTATTATCAATTATAAAAAGACAAAAGAAGAATAAAATATGACATTAACAGAAGTTAATTATTATTTTAGGAAACTGGCTCCTTTTGTTGCAATTGGATTGTTTTTTTTAGTCATATTTTATTTTTTAATAATGGCACTTTTCTCCTCAATTACTAGTAATAGATCTTCTGTTCCTATCTATAATCCAATTTTTGGGAAAATTACTAAGTTAAAAACATTGTCAAAAATTGATTATCCACAAAACGCTACATTTTCTCTGGATACAATCGAAGGAAAACCTATTTCAGCCAGTGATTCAGCTAAGGTATTCTTCATGCCTCAAAAGCCGGTACGCTTTGGATATGCTGCAACATCTCTATTAATAGCTAAAACTTTAGATTTTGATACCAATATCACCAAATATACGAGTTCTGAAGACGACGTCACTTCAATAAGTTTTGAAGATGATGAAAAAAAGTTAAAAATTGATATTAGTAATTTCAATTTCGAATACAAATTAAATTACGAAAATAACCCAGAGATTTTTTCCGGATCAACTTTACCAAATGATGATACTATTCTTGAGGACGCCCGCCAATTTCTTAGAGCAATTAACCGTTATCCCGATGAACTCGCGCGTGGTCGACAAGAAATTATTTATCTTCAATTTGAACCGACAATCAATGATTTTATTGTTGTTAAAACACCCGAAGAAGCCAATATCGCTGAAGTTGATTTCTTTAGATCTAATATTGATGGAAATCCAGTTTTACCACCGAAATATTTTAATAGCCAGAATTATGTGGTTATGATTTTTAAAGATCAAAACTATAAAGTAATCAAGTCTCAAATTAAGTATTTTGACTTTGATAAACAAAACTTCGGTATCTATCCTATAAAAAGCGGTGACGAAGCGTTTAGCGACTTGACATCCGGAAAAGGAATTATCGTCTCCTCAGGAAAAAATAACAATCAAATATCAATAAATCAATTATTATTCGGCTATTTTGATCCTGACTCAATTCAAGACTATCTTCAACCTATCTATATTTTTTTAGGGAAAAATGGTTTTGCAGCCTATGTCTCAGCAGTTAGAAATGAATACGTTGAATAACAATCTATATATTAATATAACCGACGTTAGTATTGATCCATTCGACAATTCTTTTGGTATCCTCAAATCGATCCAGGCTCTTTAAAATTACAATTAGATAATCGTGACCATTTTTTTTATAAAACGTAACCAGATTCTCCCCTGCGTCTAAAGTATATCCTGTTTTAAGCCCTCCGATTCCTTGAATTTCTCCCAGAAGTTTATTGACATTGTTTAAACTATGGAAATATTTAAAATCAACGTCCGATACAGTAATGCTTTTTGTCGAAACAATCTTTGCTAAAGTTTTATTAATTAAGATTTGCCTAGCCGCTAGCGCTAAATCAAATGGTGTTGTATATTGCCCAGGAGAATCCAGCCCAGCAGGATTTTTAAAGACTGAATTTCGCATTTTAATTAATTTAGATTTATGATTCATGGCAGTGATAAACGCTTTTTCTCCTCCCGGATAATTGTCGGCTATGACATATGCAGCGTCATTTCCTGAATGCACTAAAAGCCCATAAAGCAGATTTTCAAATGTAATTTTCTCATTTTTAACAAGACCCATACTTTGACCCTCATCTATAACCCGTTCAACAGTCAACATACTATCTAATCGATAATAATCAAAAGCAACTAATGCAGTGATTATCTTGGTAGTTGACGCCGGTAGAAACTGCCTGGATTGTTGCTTTTGAAATATGGGAGTAAAAGAGTCTGAATCGATGACATAACTACCCTCTGCAGTAATTTGAGGAATAAAATTGGGGTTGATTGAATAAGGAAAACTCCCGCTTGGTAAATTAATATTCTTTTTAGTGTTGGCAAATAAATCCCGATTAAAAAAAAATAATTTAATGTAATAACTATCTCCCGGATAAAATAAAAAAAGTAATGAAAAAAGCAGAATTACAAACTGGGTTTTGAATTTCATTTAACAATTTTTATTCCTAACTCATCAAGTTGATTAGGACTGGCTAGCGAAGGTGCCTGCATCACCGCGGTTTTACCACCGGATGATGCGGGGAAAGGAATCAACTCGCGAACTGATGACTCACTAAGTACTGACATTAAAAACCTGTCGATACCAGGAGCAATCCCTCCATGTGGGGGTACGCCATATTTAAAAGCGGTCAACATATGATTAAATTGTCCTTTTTGCGCATCACTAAATCCTATAAGCTCAAAAATCTTTTCTTGTATTTTCGAATCATGAATTCTTATGCTTCCTCCACCGACTTCAAATCCGTTTAACACCAAATCATGTTGCAAACCCCTTACCTTTTCCGGTGAAGTGTCTAAAAGTCCAATATCATCAGGATGCGGTGCGGTAAACATATGATGGGAGGGTGCGTATTTAGCTTTCCCCGAACCATGAAAATAGTCACTCTCAGATTGCTCGGTAAAAAGTGGATAATCTATAACCCAAACGAACGCTAACTCGTCTTTATCTTTTTTATCTTGCCTTAAATCCGGTTTGTCTGACTGATATTTTTCTTGGGCCTGGCTGTGGGAAAGACGCGGCCATGGAGACTTGGTCATTTTTTTATTTGGAAAAATTTCTTTTACCAATTTTGTGAATAGCTCCTCGGTTAAAACCAAAATATCTTCTTGAGTGACAAAAGACATTTCCAAATCCAGCTGGGTGAATTCTCCATAAGCACGATCAGCCCTTGGGTCCTCATCCCTGAAGCACCTGGCAATTTGAAAATATCGCTCAATACCGGCAACCATTAAAAGTTGCTTATACTGCTGTGGTGATTGTGGCAGAGCATAAAAACTGCCTTTTTGGAGTCGGGAGGGAACAATAAAATCACGGGCTCCCTCCGGTGTGGTTTTGGTCAAAATCGGTGTCTCAATTTCCAAAAAATCCCGCTCATTTAAAAAATCACGGATAAATTTGATTGCTTTATGACGAATTATAAGATTGCTGAGCATCCGCTTTCGACGTAGATCCAAATATCGATATTGCAATCTGATTTCTTCATCAATTTCATAGCCATCAGTGTCAATCGGAATCGGCAGTCCTTCGGATTTGGATAGAATTTTAAATTCTTTAACTTCTACTTCCACCTCCCCTGTAGGTATCTTTTGGTTAATCATATGATCCGGTCTTTTCTTCACCAAACCTTTAATATAGAGAACATCCTCACAAGATATTCCTCTTAAAGATTCATTTCCTACAAGTTGGACAACACCCGATCGATCCCGAAGATCTATAAAAATTACTTTTTTGTGATCGCGGACTGTCTCAGCCCAACCAAAGAGCTCTACCTCAGAACCGACTTTTTTTACTTCATCAACAATAAAATTAGTTTTCATTGACAAGATTATAGCTTTTAAACTTATTATTGACAAGAGATGCCATTTATGATATTTTATTTAGGTACTTATGATTAGAGCTTGTAAGCAATCTAAAATTATTGTTTAAGATCCGCTTTTTTTAGGGCGGATCTATTTAGAACCCCGGGAATTCTCGGGGTTTTTTAAAAGATTTATATGGCAGAAACATTAAAACCTGATCCATCAAATACAACGTCACATCCTGATGTTTTTGCTGAGTTTCCGCATCTTAAACCTGTACTGAGCGCTTTAGGACTTCCTATAGATGCAATTTTGATCCCACCGGTGCAATTCACGATGATGTTCTTCCTGCCGCGCTGGTTGAAAACGTAGTGTCATTAGCAAATAATGCACCTACACTTGGTCCAGATGGAGTCAGACAGAGTTTAGATGTATTACGTAGTGCAATTTCTGAGCCGGCTATCCAAACACGCCTTGATCAAATAGCACCTTTATCACCACCACCACCAAACTGGTCAAAACGGGCTGAAAGACGTTGGTTTACCAGTTTTGCTAAAGAAGTAGAACATTGGTCAGCTAGAAGTGATGAAGCAGCTAGTAGAAGACCAAGTCCTCCTGAGGATAATAGATCTGCACACGCTCGTCTAGTTATCAAAGCACAAAGAGCTGGTAAAAAACAAGTGATATACCGCGGTCCGGGACGATATAGTTAAAGCAATTGAATATACTTTCCCATTCCTCTCACCTTCATTCTTCCATCCCAACTATCTATCTCAAGCGAATACACAATACCGATTTTTTTATCGATTGATAATTCAGAAAATCGATCTCCTTGATTAAAAAAAATTATTTCAAGCGGAGAACTATCATTAGATTTTATTTGCAATTTAAGATGATTGCTCTTTGAACCAAAAAGACGTGCATCTGATATTTGTCCTATCGAGTAAAATAAAGGCCGTCTGTTTCCTACGCCAAATGGTTCTAATCGTTGCAGCTCTTGCACGAGCTTTAACGACGTTTGCTGTAACAGCAGTTCCATATCAACTTCCAACCTAGGTATTAAATCATTGTTTGAAATATGTTTTTTAGCTTTTTTTTGTGCTTCCTTAATAAATATTTCAATATCTGATTCTTTAATCGTAAATCCGGCCGCTGCTTGATGACCACCAATATCGACTAAATACTTCGATAACGATCGTAAAAAAGCAGTGATATCAAAACCAGATATCGACCTGGCCGATCCTTTGTAAAAACCGTCAGACTTTGTCATGATCACTGCCGGACGATAAAATTTCTCGACAATTTTCGAAGCAATTAAACCAATTATTCCCTCTTCCCAATGATCCGAATACAAAATGATTAATTTCTGATTACTTGCCCCAAGCGAAGTCGAAGAGACCATTTTTTCTGCTTCTTTTATCGCCTCCGTGACTAACTCTTGCCTTTGTTTATTAGTTTCTCCTGCTTTCTTGGCCAAAGCGACCGCTTTTTCAACGTTAACAGTACACAATAACCGCAAAGCATCTATCGCATGTGTCAATCTCCCAAAGGCATTGATTCTGGGCGCAATGATAAAACCGACCTCATAAGGGCTTAAATCTTTACCATCAATCTTTGTTTCTTTTAGTAAATGACTGATCCCTAAGCGTTTTGTCTTTGATAATTGTTCCAGTCCGTATTTGACAATACTTCGTGACGGTCCAACTAATGGCACTAAATCTGCAATAGTGCCGATTGAAGCCAAACCCAAGTAATCAGTCAAAAAATTATTGTTTAATTGTTCTATTGTTCGATGGTTAAATTGTTTAAGCTTGTTAAAAATTTCTTTAGAAAAAAAATATGCAACCCCACTACCTGAGAGTTTATCGGTATGAAAAACAGCCAAAGCATCATCATGTTTTTTATCAAGTTTTTGATGATGATCAGTGACGATAACTGGCATACCAATAGATTTGGCATAAGCAATTTGCTCATGAGCGACAATGCCATGATCAACGCTTATAATAAGCGCGGGGTCAAACTGTTTTTTTATGTTATCGATACCCTTTTTTGAAAATCCATATCCTTCTGTTTTACGATCCGGTACATAGGGCATCACTTTAAAACCCAAAAGATGTAACGTCTCCCATAAAATTGCACCACCAGTGATACCATCAGCATCATAATCGGTATAAACAACAATGGTTTTTTCTTTTTTTTGTATTTCCTTCAACAGCTTGATAATTTTCCCAAAACTACTTTGGTATTCTTTACTATTTTTAAAAAAAGATGACAGATGTATATTTTCCGGTAATTGCGGATTGATAAATGATTTAATGTCAGGAATTTTGCGATCTTGAAGTAGATAATCAACGATTGTCGTGATATTAGTTTCTTTTTTAATTGTACGTTTGATATCTAGTTTCATAGTAAAATAGCATTATGAAGACAAAACTCATTCTACCAAAAGAAGTTTTTGATTTTCTGACTGTTTTTAAAAAAGCAGGATTTGAGATTTATGTGGTTGGTGGTGCTGTCAGAGATTTGATTTTGGGTAGAAATACCAACAATTGGGACTTCACAACCAATGCCAACCCAGAAGAAATCCAAAAAATATTTTCTGACAGTTTTTATAACAATGATTATGGAACTGTGTCTGTGCCAATTAATTTAAATAGTCAAAAATTAATCTTCGAAATCACTCCATTTCGCAAAGAATCGAATTATGCAGATTTCCGTCACCCACAAAAAATTGAATGGTCCGACACAATTGAAGATGATTTGAAACGTCGTGACTTTACTATAAATTCGATCGCATTTGACGGGAGTAAAATTATTGATCCTCACGATGGACAAGCCGATCTGTCAAATAAAATAATAAGAACTGTTGGCGATCCTGATAATAGATTTGCTGAAGATGCACTCCGCCTGATCCGGTCAATTAGGATTGCTTGTACTTTAGGGTTCTTTTTGGAAGATGAAACAAGAAAATCAATACAAAAGAATGCCAATCTTATTCAAAATATTTCCTGGGAAAGGATTTCAATGGAATTTTTGAAAATACTTGGCTCTCCTCATCCTGCAGAAGGAATTACGTTCTTAAAAAATACCGGACTTTTAAAATTTATCCTACCTGAATTGGAAAAATGTTTTGCCATTCCTCAAAAAAGCCCGAAACGACATCATATTTATGACGTCGGGACTCATTCTGTTGAAGCTCTAAAAGCTTGTTCCTCAACCGATCCAATCACCAGATTTGCTACCTTGATTCATGATATCGGTAAAGCCGACACATATCACAAAGACGACAGCGAACTTATCACTTTTCATAATCATGAAATTGTCAGTGGTCAACTTGCAACTATCATTGCCGACAGATTCCGACTTTCTAAGGAACAAAAAAAGAAACTTGTGACTTTGGTGAGATATCATATGTTTACGGTTTCAGAAAAACAAACCGACAAGGCGCTGCGTCGCTTTATTAAAAATGTCGGTAAAGAAAATTTAGATGAAGCATTAGCTCTAAGAATTGGGGACCGGATCGGCAGCGGTGCAAAACCAACATCATGGCGTACGGAACTATTTAAAAAACGACTCATTGAAGTCCAAAAAACACCTTTTGCAATTACCGACCTCAAAATCAATGGTCTGGATGTTATGAAAATACTGAACTTAAAGCCTGGACCAAAAATCGGTGAGGTATTATTGGAAATATTTAATTTAGTGGTCGAAAATAAAATCAAAAATGATAGAAAACTCCTAATTAATCATCTTTCACGCTTTACCATAAATTCAAGTAGTGGTGTTGCCACAAAAGGCGAAGAATAAGTTCCGGTTATTGTCCCAATAAGAAGCATGATGACAAAGAAACGAATCACCTCTCCTCCAACAAGAGTGAGTGCCACAAGCATAAGGATTATCGTCAATGAATTGTTTAATGATCTTACCATAGTTTCCGTTAAAGCTCGATTTGCAATGGTACTAAAATCCGTCTTCCATTCTTTCTTGCGGTGCTCTCTGATTTTGTCAAAAACGACAATAGTATCATGGACGGAAAAAGACATGGTAGTTAAAATTGCCGTGACAAATAATAAATCAAGCTCCGCTCCAAAAAAATGGCTGATTATAGAATAAGATCCAAATAGCACCAATAAATCATGCAATGCCGCTAAAATTGCCGCGAAACCATACTTTAGATTTTTAAATGCAAATGTTAAATATAATAATATTCCTACCCCAGCAATTAATGAAGCAGTCATTGTTTTAATTATTGTTTCTTTACCTAAAGTAGGACCAACTGTTTCAAATCTTAGCAGTTGTATTTTTAGGTTCATTTTCTTTTCCATTTCATCGCGAATCTGTTTTTCTTTTTTTTCATCGATTGAAGCAGCTCTTAGATGAAGACTACCCTTATTTGAGATGGTAGTCGTATAGATTTTTACTTTATTGTTTTTTAAGATCGTCTCTATATCTTTCTTATTAATATTCTTGTTAAACTGATACTCAATATTAGAGCCACCGGCAAAATCAATAGAAACATTAAATCCATAAAATACGATGGAAAATAATCCTGTCACAATCACTATCGTTGAGATAAGAAAGTAAACCCATTTATATTTTAAAAAGTTAATCACTTTGGTTTATAAAATAAATAAATTAATCGTTTGGTTATAAAGACACCGGTAAATAAACTTGTCATAACTCCGATAAATAAAGTTAGAGCAAAGCCCTTGATCAAACCAAACTGCGGAAAAATATCCCAATTCAACGGATTAAAAAGAATAAAGGCAACCAGAAGTGTGGTTATATTAGCATCTTTTATGGCGTCTATCGCGCGGCCGAATCCCCATCGTATCGCCGAGTTAAAATCATTACCTCGTCTTTGTTCTTCCTTGATCCGCTCAAATATTAAAATATTACTGTCAACTGCCATTCCGATCGATAAAATAAATCCGGCAATTCCGGGTAGTGTCAAAACTATCGGAATAATTTTAAAAATTGCTAAAGAAATTAGACCGTAGATAATAAGTGCCATGGTTGCGATAACACCCAGGCGTCCATAATATAGCATCATAAATAATACAACCGCTAATAGTCCGACAATCCCGGCAATTAGACTTTTATTCACTTGATCTTGACCAAGTGACGGTCCGATATTTCGCTGTTCAATTAACTGAATCGAAACTGGTAAAGCACCGGAATTTATGGCGATCGAAAGTTTCTTCGCTTCATCAAGTGAGAATTCTCCGGTAATAATCGCTTCACCACCAGTTATTTGTTGTTGCACCGTCGGAATAGAAAGTGGAAAATCGTCTAGAAAAATTGCGACGGGTCGACCGACATTTCGACCGGTAATCACCTCAAACATTTTCGCGCCTTCACCGTTAAACTCCAACCCTACACTTGGTTTACCCGTCTGGTCAAACTGAACAACAGATCTTTTGACATATTTTCCAGTCAAACCAGTTCTTTTACTCATTTGTAAAAAAAGTGGTGTTGTAGTAGCGATTTTTGCCTCTAGACTGGCTTGTTCACGAAAATCCAGCTGTGCTGTCTGGCCAATCAAGGCTACAGCTTCCGCAATATTAGTGATACCAGGTAAATCAACGACTATCCGATCGCTATTTCCTACTTTTAAAGTCTGAATATTTGGTTCGGACACACCAAATAGATTGACGCGTCGTTCTATCGTGTCTCTTGTTGAGACAAGAGCATCGAGTCTATCAGCTTTTGAAACGTTTTTCATATCAGCTTCAAAAACCAGATGGCTTCCTCCTTTTAAGTCGAGACCCAGTTGAGTATTAAAACTTTTTTTTATGGATTTCCCGAATAGTTTAACATCTATATTCGGATGAGTAAAAGAATAAGAAATTTTCTTCTTGCCTAATGAGAAATTAATATTTAATTTCTGCGGCAAATCAATATAAATAATAAAAAGAAATAACAGAAGAAAAATTCCTAGTCCGATTTTATTTGTTTTCATTTCATCAACTCACTCTCTTCACCTATAACCATAAACTTGGGTTGTTTTAAAAAACCCCATAGAAAAGGATCATTATTTTTTTTACGAAAACTAAATTCTTCCTCTGTCATCACCGTATAATTAATTTCAAAACCGATTTTTTGTTCCGCGGAGGATATTATAGCGATAATTTCTGGAATAACAACCATTCCAACAATAAGTAAATAAACTTCACCCTTGGTAATTTTTTGTTTTTTTAAGAATTTCTCAGATGCACATAGGAATTTTATCTTACCAAGGCGGGGTAGATTTTTTAAAATCTGCTGAGTAAAGTAATTTTCTTTAAAGAAAATTCTTAAAAATTCATTAAAAAAGATATATTTATCATTAATTGTATAAATGACTTTATTTAATCTTTTTTCTCTCTTCAATATTTTTCCACTAGTTAATATATCAAGTTCGCGCTTAACAGCATTAATCTCCTCGTCTACCTCACGACCGATACGACGGAGATGATAACTGGTAGATATATCTTGATAAAAAAGACCTAAAATTTTTCTTCTGGTTTTAGATGGAATGATATATTCCAACATAAAATAAACTTAGTAGGCTACTGTATTTCCTTTCGGTAAAATTTCTATAAATGTTTGACCTCTATTTAACGCTACTTCACTTCCTCTTGAATCGTAAAATCTCATCCTTGTAAACGCGTCTTTTTTTCGCCATCGGCCTTTTTGTGCCTTTCCATCCTGGAATATAATTGCTTCCCCATCGCCTGTTGTTTTATATAATAAATGTTGACCTTCTGTGTAATTATCTCTTGCTGTCGACTCATTCATAAAAACAACAGCCACATTTTTTGCTTCAATCTGTTTATCATTATTTTTATTGATATGTGGTTGACCACCATTTATTCTTTTAAACGTATTACTCTTGGCATTATATTCCCAAGTCACCGCGTATTCATTCTTACCTTGCCAGAACTCAAAATCAACCTTAGTCACTTCTGCGGGATTGACCGGTTCATCGTCTTTAAATTTCCAAGATTCAAACTGACTATTCCATTCATTCCCTTCTTCATCTACATTAGATAGCTTTCTTTTATTGACGGCATAATCCCATAATTTCTTTGTCGTTGAATATACGGTGTGCTCGGTCGCACGATTCGGTAACCTGTCATAATCACGCCACATCACTGGAAAAGGAATAAAATTTAAATCGTTATAAGATCCCCATTTCAACTTTACGATTTTGCCCAATGCATCAGCCGGTGCTCCATTACCACATCCGGAGCCGGTTGTGCGGTTACAATTAGCGCCACCAACATGAACATAAAGAGGATATTCACCATATTCACTTAACATATCAATAAAATACACTCTCGCTGAACGAATTGGACCGACATAACCATCACTATCTTTACAATAAAAAACCGCTATAAATCTCGTGATTCCTCCTTCCGCGACCGCTTCATAGACGACGTCTGCCGAAGTAAGCCCCGATTGAGGTCTTGCATCTATTGAGTTTTCAATCATTATTCCCAAAGGTCGCCTCTTTTCCCAAAGTTCTTTATGGGCTTTAGTTAACATCTCTCCGGATAAGGGACATTCTTCTGTCTTTGGGGCACTGGTATCTATTATTACATTGCCTTTACTGTCTACCGGTGGTTTGTATTTTAAGGATGGTAAGCTAATTTTTTGCGTTAAACTTGAGATACTACCTGTAGAAAAAAAATAAAAAGAAAAATAAGTTGAAATTATATACAAAGCAACCGCGCTTAAAATAAATATTTTTTTGTTCATAAATCTGTTAATTTTAGTTAAAAATTTATTAATTTAATTTATTTGGCTTTTTTAATGACATCTTTTTCTTCTTGAGATAAATCATATTCTCCAGCCTTACCTTCTTTAATCTGTTTAGCATATATTCTAACTCCTTCACGTGTATACAAAAAGTTTAAAACCAATCCACTATTTTCCGCATCCAGAAGTGAAATTACAAAACTTTGATCACCCGCAACTCTATCAAAAGGATTAAATCTTAAAAAACCAATCTTTTGAAAATGCTTTTTATTGTCACTCGTAATTTGCTTTAGGCTTTTGTTTATCAAGACAATTTCATTTTCACAGACTGATTCCTTCTCAAGGATGCTATCTAATACTTCGTCAATATTCTTTTTCTTTGTTCTGGTCGTTAAACCATAATAATGCGCTCTTAAACGGAAAATAATCATTGAAATTATCCCCAGCCAACATATAATCACTGCTGAAATTAGATAACTTAACATGGTTTGTTCATTTTATCTTCTTTACAATCTTGTGTCAATATCATAAAATGTCGACAATATGCCCAAAAAAACAAAGTGGCAAAAAAAATTAGCAGACTCCCGACGACAAACAGTTCTGACTTTAGATTCTACAAATCTTCCTCCACTACCACAAAGTGAAAAAAGTCCGATTCTAAATAAAACTATATCTCCAATTCAGTTATCTTCGGAGCCTAAAGAGGCTTTCTCTGGCTATGAATCACAACTTAGACTATATACTTTTTCTGATTTGAAGAAGACCGGTATAATCATGATATTTCTATTTGCGCTTGAATTTATGTTTTTTTATGCTAAGCTTAAGGGTATTTTATTAAAATAGGCACGAAAATACCTTTTTTGTGCTCATTAATAATGGAGGGAGGTGAAACTATATGGCCACCATGTATTGTGTAAAATGCAGAGCTAAAAAAGAAGTTGATAATCCAGAAAAAGTCACCATGAAAAACGGCAAGCCTGCTTTAAAATCTAAATGCCCCGATTGCGGAACAGGCATGTATAAAATAGGTTCTGCTTGAGTTAATTGATTTTTTGTCAATTATTTCTGCCTGCCAGATATGAATATTTATATTTATATTTGTCGGGCAGAATTTCTCTAATCAAGTTTTTTAATAGCTTTGAGTAAATCAATGCTCGATTTATTATTAATAAATGAAGTCACGATTTCCAATCTTCCTCCTATTTGCTTTGCTTGACTTATCTTTTTTGATAATAGCTTATCATTCTCAGTCACGGCAATGATTTCGGGCTTAATTTTATTGACCATCTTCATATAATCATTATCGTCAGTAAAATATGGCAACATCACCACGCTATCAACACAATCTAAATAAGAGAGTATTTCGGCTCTTTCCTGCTGGGTATGAAATGGATTTCTCTTTTTTTTTACTCTTATAAAATCGTCGCTCTCCAGAGCTATAATTAACCAATCTCCTTTCTTTTTTGCTGCGATTAAAAATCTTAAATGACCAATATGAAAAATATCAAAACAACCACCAACTAACACTTTCACACCTTTATTATCTTGTGACAAATTGTAGGCTTGATAAGCCAATATCTTATTGCCGGTCATAATAGTCTATTATAATTAAATCATGACTTATAAAACTGAGATTACATCGGACACTCACAAATGTTTATTAATCGCTAAGAAAAAAACCGCCGCAGTACTTCTTTTTGATCAGGCCTTCAAAAAATATAATATCGAAATCTTTTTTTCAAACGACCTTCCAAAGAGAATTGACCATTTTGATTATATCTGTATATTTAATCCGCAAGAATCCACATCTGAAATTATACCCCATTTGCCTCTCAATAAAAAAATATTGATCATTCTAGATCAACAAAAAGAAGCACTTCAAAAATACGAAGTAGAAATGGTAGAGAAACAGCAGATTAAATTAGTTAATGTTGATCTCCATAGAATTGATAAGAACATCATTGATAAAATACTCTGGTTCTTTTTTTCAAAATCCCAAAGTTATTCTCTTGATCTTCAAACCAGCATCAGAAAAAGCACTACCCAAAAAGTTTCCCCATCAATATCCAAGTTTAGTTTAAAAAAGTTTTTATTAATTCTTTTTACTTTATTTGTTTTTATCGAACTGCTTTTTATATTCCCGTTTGCTTTATCAGCTGTCTTTATGAGTCGGGGAATAAATGATTTAAAAATGGGCAATTGGGCAAACCTCAAACAAAATGTTAAAATAGCTGTTGGCTTAAACAAATCAGCGAACGATTTATATCATGTTGTTCGACCTACCTATTCCTTCTTTTATTTGGCGCTTCTTCTTGATGATATGTTTTTAATCGAAAATAAATCATTGAATCTTTTGACTGACAGTATTTCTATGGGTGAAAACGGTCAACGAATCAGCTATTTATTTTTTCATTCACCAAGAGAACAGGATAAAAATGAGTTAAAGACTCGTTTTAACACTTTAAAAAAACAGATAGAAGCATCGACAAATAATTTTAAAATCTTGGGTGATAAATTGACAAATTACAATTTTTTTTATGTATCAGGACTAAATTCTGATTTTGAGACAGTGAACTCATTACTGTCTCAAATCAATAAGATGACACCCCATTTAAATCAAATACTTGGAGAAAACAGTGAAAAAAAATATCTGATTTTTTTTCAAAATAATATGGAAATCCGCCCCGGGGGTGGTTTTATAGGATCCTATGCAATCATTAATGTCAAAGACTTTTCCATCGTTGAATTAAAAATTGAGGATGTCTATGAAACGGATGGACAGCTTAAAATACATTTCGACCCTCCGGACGCTATTAAACAATATCTTAAACAACCTCATTGGTTTTTAAGAGATTCAAATTTCTCACCGGATTTCCAAGAAAATTTTAAACAGGCGGAGTTGTTTCTTAGTAAATCCATAAATGTCGAAGGATTCGATGGTGGAGTTGCTCTGACAACAACAGCAATTACTAATTTACTTGAAGCGACAGGCCCAATATACCTATCTGATTATGGTGAGACAATAAACAAGGATAACTTTTATATTAAGACACAAATTCAGTCAGAAAATGACTTTTTCCCCGGCTCAAAACAAAAAAAGAATTATTTATCAACTTTAACAAACGCTATTCTGGCAAAACTGGATACGATTCCTCTTAAAAATATTGCCACTGCCTTAAAAAAATCGCTTGACGAGAAACAAATGGTTCTATATTTTAAGTATACTCCTGTCCAAAAAGATATTGAGCAGTTTGGCTATAGCGGTAAAATAGCCGCATTAGATTGCGCTAAAACCTTATTAACAAACGAGCCTTGTATTGCCGACGGCATTGTCCCAATAGATGCTAATCTTGGAGTTAATAAAGCCAATTTTTTCGTGAAGCGACTGATGACTATGAAGATAAAAATAAAAGAAGAAGGGCAAATCGAGCATTTATTTTCAACTACGTTCATAAATAATTCATCTTCAGACATTTATCCCGGCGGATCTTATAAAAACTACCATCAAATTTATCTACCACGGAAAGCCAATGTGAAAAATGTCTATCTTGATACCCAAAGAGTCAATGACTATGAAATAAAAAATGTTGATCAGTTTAAAATCATCTCACTATTAATTGAAATCGCCCCGCAGCAAACAAAGACAGTTAAAATTGAATATGATTTAAAAATTCCTGATTATGATGGAAAGATGCTCTATCAGTTAGTCGTACAAAAACAAATTGGAGCATTAAATAATGATCTTGTGATAGAGTATAATTTTGATAGGGGTATCCGTATATTAAGACGTAATTTTACGGCTCTTGCAAAAGGAAATAGCTTAATCTATAATACCACTCTATCAAACGATCGAATTTTTCTGGTCGAATTTACAAAAAAATAACTAAAATATGTCAAAAAAAGAGCATGAATTTGAACTTTCAGTCGCCAAACGAGAAATTTTTGGCAAGAAATTAAATAAAATCCGCAAAAGCGGACTGATACCAGCCAATATTTATGGAGAAGGATTCAAATCCCAAGCAGTATCAATCAACCAAATTGCTTTTCATAAAACCTTTAAAAAAGCAAAAGAGACTCAAGTCGTATATCTTAAAATAGATAACAGTAAGGATAATATCCCCGTTTTGATCCATAATGTCCAACATCATCCTATAGACAATAAAGTGATTCATATTGATTTTAGAAAAGTAGATCTTCAGAAGAAGATCGAAACTGAAGTACCAGTCAAATTTATTGGCGAATCAGAGGCAGTTAGTCAGAAAAAAGGAGTCTTTCAAACGATATCTGATACTCTCTTGGTTGAAGCTTTACCTGACAAAATCCCTTCTCAAATTGAAGTAGATATCTCTAATCTTAAAGAAGTTAATGATCAAATTCAGGTCAAGTCGTTGAAAATCTCTACTGACTATGTATTTAAGGAAGACCCGGAAAAAACTATTGTCCGTATCACCGAACACAAAGAAGAAGAAATCGCTCCTCAAACCGAAGCGCCAACCACTGAGGTGACCGAGCAAAAAGAAGAAGTAGTAGAAGGCGAGGTCGCTACAGAAGGTAAACCTGAAGAAAAGAAAGCTGAAGAAAAACCCGTATCTAAAGAAGCAGAAAAACCAAAAGATGCCTGATATTTGTCTATTTTTTTTATATACTTGATCTTATGAAAAAAATACGCGTCGGCTTAAACGGATTTGGTCGAATTGGTCGCGCTTTCACTCGTATCACCTTCTCACGAAATAATCCCTTCGAAATCGTTGTCATCAATACCGGTAAAACACCCATAAACATGTTGGTATATCTTTTGAAACATGATTCGGTTTATCGCGATTTTGAAAAACAGGTCAAAGAATTGCCGAATGACATTTTAGTAGATGGTAAAAAAATTGCAGCTTATAATGTCCGTGAACCGGAAAAAATCCCCTGGGAAAAATATGATGTTGATATTGTCGTCGATTGCACCGGCGTCTTCAAAACCCGACCCGATCTTGAAAAACATATCCATGGTTCGGTTAAAAAAGTGATTTTAACCGCTCCAGCAAAAGATGAATCAATTCCATATATAGTCCTTGGAGTGAATGATAGTAACTTCAATTTTAAAAATGAAGATATCATTTCAAACGCCTCCTGTACCACTAATTGCGCTGCTCCAGTATTCAAAGTATTAAACGACTTGCTTAAAATAGAAAGCGGCTTTCTGACGACAACTCATGCATACACGAGCTCACAAGCTCTTCTTGATAATACCGGAAAAACATATGCCACGTCCCGTGCCGCTGCCCAATCCATCATTCCATCAACTACAGGCGCTGCCAAAGCGGTCGCAAGGGTCATTCCTGAGCTTGCAGGCAAGGTCGATGGCATGGCTTTACGGGTACCGACACCAACCGGATCTTTCACTGATTTCTCATGTATTGTCGCAAAAAAAACTACTGCTGAGGAAGTGAATAAATTATTTAAAGCCGCAAGTGAAACTACAATGAAAGGAATTCTCGGATATGCTACTGAGATTTTAGTATCATCCGATTACATCGGCTCTTCCTATTCATCTATATTTGATTCAAACTACACCAAGGTGATAAACGGTAATCTCGTCAAGGTTTACTCCTGGTATGACAATGAATGGGGTTACTCTACCCGATTGGTTGATTTGGTTGAAAGAATTGGAAAATATATTTAGGATTGACAGCTAAAAAAAATCTCCGTAGACTTATTCTAATGGATGATCAAGTTGTTAATTATATTAATCAAACACGGCAAGCTGGGGTCGCTGATCCAGAAATCAAGCAAAATTTACTTCAAGCCGGTTGGAGCGCTGAATCCATTGCGCCATATTTTACCCCATCACTGCCACCTATCCCCAGGCCAAAAGAAAAAGACCACATGACTTCACCGACTCGCTCTGGATCGCATACCATGTGGGATGCATTTGAACATGTATTACTTTTTTTCAGTCTTTATGTCTTGATTGGTGCTATAGCATTTATATTTCATGGGTTGATCGATAAATATGTTCCCGATCCAATTACAAGTGGTGACTTCCGATCATCAACAAACTATAATTATTATACTACAGTAATCCGATGGTCACTTGCTGCAATTATAGTTTCCCTACCTCTTTTTATTTTTTTCTTTCTTAATATCACTAAACGTACCGACAAATTACCGTCGCTACGTCAGCTTCGGGCACGAAAAACACTTGTTTATTTAACATTGATCGGAACATTTATTATTCTTGTTTGGAAGCTTATTCAGATTGTATTTACTCTTCTTGATGGCAATATTGCAAGTAATTTTATTCTTCACTTTTTAGTCACAACCGGGATCAGCAGTTTAATTTTTGCCTATTATGTCTTACAAGTAAAAGGAGACAAAAACTATGCCAACTAATATTCATAAATCACATTATATATTTCTTCTTTTAATTACTATATTAGCTCTTACTGCCTTATCAGGAGGGTTTTTATTAGCTGGATCGCCGGCTGAATCACGGGCAATAAACTATGATAAAAAGCGGATTGATGATGTTTATTCATTAAGGCGATCGATTGAGGATTACTACGAAACTAATAAAAGTCTCCCTGCTACTTTAAGTGATTTGAAACAACGTGAGGATATAGTCGATCCAGATACAAAATTACCATATGAATATCGGACCTCATCGCAGATTACATATGAACTTTGCGCTACATTTACCACAGATCTTTCTAAGATAGAAACGTATTACCTTACTTCCGAAGAGAAAAAGCAAATCAATAAAGGTAGAAGTTGCGTCACTTTTTCTATTCCCACATATCTTATCCCTACTCCCGCATCGAGTATTGGGGATATTATTTATTAATGAATTGAACTTAAAACACCTCTACTATTTTATTCCGCGAAGTACGGCCGGAGATGATATCTAGCTGTGACGGAGGAATCTGAAGATAATCCGCTAAAACTCGTATGACTGCTCTATTAGCTTTGTCATCTACCGGCGGCTCTACCACAGAAACCTTAAAATGTGTCTCGTCAATTTTCTCGATTTTTTCCTCCCGGGCATTTGGTTTGGTGTGGATAAAAAACTTCATACTAAATTATAAATTATCTTTGCTCACTATTTCACATACTATGTAATAAATTACTCGACAAGTATTTCTTGTATAATTGGTAATTATTTTATGTCCAAAAAATTTATCATTCTGTTTATAGTTTTTGTTGATGTATTGGGTATTGGAATTGTGATTCCCGTATTACCTTTTTTTGTCGAGTCATTCTCCAATTCACCTTCAACCGTCACCTCGCTTTTTGCTATATTTTCGCTGTGTGCTTTTTTCAGCGCTCCCGTTTTAGGTGCATTATCTGATTCCTATGGTCGCAGACCGATACTTTTGATTAGCATTTTCAGCACTGCAATAGGTTGGCTTGTCTTCGCTTCAGCCCAAAGTTTGGTTATGCTTTTCTTGGGAAGAATTATCGATGGTTTGGCTGCCGGCAACCTGTCTACCGCACAAAGTTATATGGCCGACGTCTCAACAAATAATAAGGAAAGAACATCTAATTTCGGTCTCATTGGTGTGATTTTTGGACTCGGTTTTATCATCGGACCAGCTATTGGAGGTATCTTGGGTCATATTGATCATCGATTGCCATTTTGGTTTGTAGGTATTTTGGCGTTGATAAATTTATTTTTAGCATATTTATATTTACCCGAAACGAAGATCCTTCATACAAGAACCACTTGGAAAATGAATAAAATCAATCCTTTTCCACCAATAAAACGGGCTTTTACTAATACTAAATTACGGCCCGGTTTCACTGCTTGGTTTTTGTTTGGAGTGGCTGTCGCTATTCAGCAGTCTGTATTTGCACTTTATACTGCTAAAATTTTTGGTTTTCAGGAAGCTGTAGTTGGGAGCATGATGACTTTGGTTGGTGTAATTTTAATCATCAATCAGGGATTTTTGCTAAGAAAATTTTGGCTTAAATACTTTTCCGAACCGAAATTAGAGATTTTGATGTTAACCGGACTAATGATTGGATTTTTGCTTATGGCAACGTCATTGTTGGTATTCTTTGTATTAGGACTGATTCTAGCTGCTTTTGGACAATCAGTGCTACGAGCTGTTATGACAAGCCAACTAGCCAGCGATGAAAAATCACGTGGGGAAATTCTGGGAATGATGACGTCAATCATGTCTTTAAGTATGATTGTCGGACCTTTTACATCAGGTTGGCTCTTTGAAATCAATACTCATCTGTCCTTCTTATTTGCTGCAATAGTATTACTTATCGCTCTTTTAGTCCTCTATACTCACCGACGATATCTCAAAATTCATCGTCATTTTGCTGGTGTTAATCCACCGGTCAATTTGTAATAAAATTGAAGATTAATCTATAGAATTATCTCTTTCCACTGGTTTTATCAAATCAGGGTCATCAAAAAAAGAAAATTTTGGGTTATCAGACGATAACTCTTTTAATATTTCTCTTCAGTGATTTTTTTATTTATTGACTCAGTAATACCAATAAAAAGCCCGGCGAAGATTGAGGTTAATAAAATAAGCATGAGTTCATGATAATTATACATTGCAAAATTCTTGATAAGAGATTTAAAGCTAAATAAGACCTCAGAGCCTTGATATCTGATAATCCTAATTCAAAATGCTATAATTGCTTCTTGTATGCCTACCCCCGCTCTAGAAATTGGAGGAATCAGACAACCAGAATCGCTTGAAGGCTTTAGACAAGATCTTACAACGGCTTTGGTAGAGTATCAAACTCCTGCTGATTTTACCGCTGCAAGAACGCAAGCTTTAGCACTTCC